>Ga0247666_1000051_pt1 | contig 63638 bp, 57 predicted proteins | sample CNK07_metaG_FD_183025 | JGI IMG/M metagenome (GOLD analysis project Ga0247666, IMG submission 183025) | Soil microbial communities from Purdue University Martell Research Forest, Indiana, United States - CNK07 | ecosystem: Environmental > Terrestrial > Soil > Temperate forest > Bulk soil...
CGACCCCACGCCCACCCCCCACCCCCCACCCCCCACCCTCCTTCGCAGAACGCAACCGATGGTACGCAGGGCGAAAGACATTGACGTCAAAGCCCGCATCGCTGAAGAGCTCCGTGAAGATTGCGTTCACGGCGGCGAGGAGCGGGGGATCACTGCGGTATTGGTCGGTGATGATGCGGGGCTCGGCGCCGGCGCCGAGTAACTCGCGGGTGAAGGCGTCGTACGTTTCTGGATCGGCGCGGCGGAAGCCGTAGATCGATTGCTTCGGGTCGCCGACGACGACTGTCTTCCCTTCAATGAAGGCGCCGTTGCGGTCGCGCGCCAGGCGGTCGATGATGGCTGCTTGAATGCGGTCGGTGTCCTGGAACTCATCGACGAAGATGAAGTCGAACTGTCCGCGCACGCGCTCGACGACCGCTTCGTCAGCGAGGACGTCGCGCGTTCGCAGCAGGAGATCGTCGAAGTCGACGACGCCGCGCTTGCGCTTCTCCTCATCTAGAAACTTCAGAAAGCGGCGCGTCATCGACAGGAGTGACAGGGCTGCTCGATGGCCGGCCAGACGATCGTAGACGGAGTTGCCTGTGCTCTCGGCCGCGCGCAGAACGCGCAGCGAGGCATTGAAGGCCGTGCCGTTCTTTCCTTTCGGCAGATGGTTCGTGCGGATGTCGTTCGCAATCGGTTTCAGATAGGCGAGCCACGTGTCGATGTTGCTGCCACGCTGCGGCGACGGGTTGGTGCGCAGGTACTCGCAGATTCCCGAACCGAATCAGCTTCGCAGGAGCGGAGCCGCTCGATGGCGATGAGCAATTCGTGCTCGACGAGATCGAGCGCGCCCGGGTCGTATGTGTCGTCGAGCAGAAGATCGCGGCGGTCGATGAGCGACAGGATGATGTTGCGGATCAGGAAGAGATACCCGACATGCTCCAGCAACACTTCCCACTCGTACCTCGCCTCGGCAGTCGGATGTACGCGGGTCTCATCGTCGATCCATGCGTCGTAGGCCTCACCGTAGAGCAGCGAGCGCTCGAAGCCTTCGATGATCGTGAATTGCGGATCGAGTCCCGCTTCGATCGGGAACTGGCGCAGGAGGCTCTGGCAAAACGCATGGATAGTCTGCGATCGAAGCGAGTCGATCCGCCCGAGCTGCGCGGCGCAGGCGCGGCGCGCAGCTTCACGATCCGCGGACGCAACGCTGAAGAGCGGAGTCGCCGAGCCGATGGGCCACGCGATCTCGTCGCCGCTATCGAATCGCAGTTCGAGCTCGGTGAGTGCTTCGTGGATGCGATCGGCGATCTCGCCCGCGGCCTTCTCGGTGAAGGTGACGAGGATGATGCGCTCCGGCAGCAACGACTCATCGCCGAGGAGAAGGCGAAGGACTTCGGCGACGATGGCGGTCGTCTTGCCGGTGCCAGCGCCCGCTTCGATGACGATGTTGCGCCGCTGCGGCCGGCCGAACGCGAACGACGACTGAATGGGAACGTCGCTCAATCGTGTTCTCCACGCTCGCCAAGAAGAGTGCGCGGCTCGCCGAAACGGGTGACGGTGTACTTCTCGACGAAGTCGTGTTTCGTGCGGCAGGAGTGATTCACCGGGCAGTACTTGCAGGCGTTGAAGTCTGCGTCGTCGTCGGCGGGAAACGCGGGAAAGACGCCGTTCAGGATCGAGGCCACGAACAGATTCAGCGTCTCGCGCAGACCCGGCTCCTTCTCCGCCAGCTCGAACGCGTACTTGGTGGCGTTGATCTCGCCGATGACGAGCGGCTTGATGGCGCCGCTGACCGACCGCGACTTCGCGCCGAAAAACTGCGAAACGGCCATCGCATAGAGCGCGAGCTGGAGCCGCACGCCGCGATCGATCTTCTTGCCGAGCTCTTTGTGCCGAAGCGCCTTGCCGCCTTTGTAATCGATGATGCGGAATCCGTCGGGGCGGGCATCGATGCGGTCGATGGTGCCTTCTACGATGAGGGAGTGGGGAGTGGGGTGTAGGGAGTGGGAGAGATCGTCTTTTCTCCCACTCCCTACACCCCACTCCCCACCCCCCAACCCGACCACAAACGCCTCCGGATGATCCGAAACCTTCCCGTGTCTCGCTTTTCCGAAGCGGTACTCGAAGTATTTCGGGCGGAAGCCGGTGGTTTCGAGATCGGCGAGGTCGTGGGTGACGAACTCGCGAAGGATGCGCTTCGTCGCGGTCTGCTCGATGGCGCGCATCGTTGGATTGAACGGAGGAATGTCGCGGGCCATCGCGGCGAACGCGTCATCGACCAGGCCATCGATCCGCGCGGCCACGCTGCTGTCGAGCTGCGGCAGTGCCGCGGCCAGGCGCGCGAAATCGTCCTCACTCAGACCGCGATAGAACTGCTCGAGGATGCCGTGATCGAGCTTCCCCTTGTCGCGGGCATTCATCTGCAGCTCGTGTTCGGGATCGTCGATGTCGCGGACGCCGAGGATGTGCTTGAAAAAGAACTTCTGCGGACACTCCCCGAAATCTTCGAGGTGAGTGGGGGAGACCGAAGTGATCGCGCTTGCCAGTCTGGCGCGCAGCGCCAAATCGTCCTTCTCTGCGAAAAGGTACCCGTCAAAGGTAGAGCGCGTCCCCGACTTCGCCAGCAGTTGCAATTGACGAGTACTTGCGCTGCGGAACGCCGGCGTCCCGCCGGCTGGCCCGGCGGCGTCCCGCCGCCGCACAAACGCCGAACCAAAGTTCTTCAGCAACTCCCCCCGCCGCTCCGGCTGCTGCCCAATGACAAAACTCTTCAGCAACGGTGACGGCCGCAAGACCTTCGCGAATCCATCGCCACCGGCAAATGAAAAATGAATCGCATTCGTGCCGTCGAGCAGAAGCTGAAACAGCATCCGCTCTTCATCGCGCCCATCGCCGATGCCGCGAACACCCATCGCGCGCCGATCGTGATCGGGCAGTAGCGGATCGTCGACGCGCCGCTGCGGGAAGAGGTCGTCCTGCATCCGGATGGCGAAGAGGTGCTCGAACGAGCGTCCGCGAAATCGCATGACGTCCGCGCAGAAGATTGTGGGGAGTGGGGTGTGGGGGGTGGAGGGTTCGAGAGACTCTTGAGCGAATGCGTCCAGAATCGTTGTGGCGTCAAACGACACGTTCCACTTCGCCGTGCGCCGGAAGGTCGCGGCGATTTCGTCGATCGCCTCCGCCGCGGCCAGGTCGAGCTCCGTCTCTATGCGAAACCGCGCGATCGCGCTCGCCAGAAAATCGGCAGCCTCGGTACCGCTCATCGTTGCACTCGGCGTGATCCCCTCAACCTCAGCTACCACCGCCACATACGCGTTGATCGCCGCGTTGCGGGCCAGTGGTTTCAACTCTTCGCTCGTGCCTCCGGCGATGCGGGCTTTGCGGGTGGCGAGATCGAGCGAATCGATGTCGACCGCGACCTTCGGCTCGAAGCCGTCGCGCAGCAACTCGATCACCTCGCCACGCGCGAAATTGCTTTCGCGAAGGCGCAGGAGATTGGCGATGCCGCGCCCGAGGCGGTGGGCGGCGAGCGGCGTCTTATCCGGAGTGCTTGGCGCGAAGCCTTCTTCGCCTGCGAACCGGTTGAGCAGCGCGATGTCGTAGGGATCGAGCGTGCGCGCGACGATGCCGATTGCCGATGACGGCACGCCGTCGCGCAGCAGCTTGCCCGCGGCGCGGCAGGTCTCGCGGAGCTCGATCGTGCGCGTGTCGAACTGGTCTATTGACCAATGCGGTAACGCGGTCTCGTAGTCTCGTGGTGAGGTCTCGAAGCGGTCGATGAATGCATCGGCGAAGCGGTAGGCCTCGCCGCGGGCGGCCGGGATGTACACCGCTTCGAGCTTGCCCGCGCTGCGTAGTGCCTCGATCACGTTTCGCTGCGCGCCGGTCATATCGTAGAAACCGGCCACGATCTGCGTCTCGACCGGCACAACACCCTTTTCGATGATGGCGGCGGCGCGCGCGAGCAAGTCCGCGGGATCGATGGCGCCGAGCTGCGTGATGAGGCGCTCGTACTCGCGCCAGGCGCGGACGAGGAGGCGTGATCGTGCAAGGTTGCGCACAGAGCGCGTTGCGCGCAGCCGCCTTTCGAATTCCGCCAGCGTCACGCCGCTGTCGCGGACGTCGCGCCACGACCGCTCGATCATCGCCGCGATGCCGCGGCTCTCCATCATCGGATCGTCGATGCGCTGGACCGCGGTGCGCATTGCCAGCCGCCGCTCGGCCTCGCTGGCGACACGCGGAAGCTCGCCGGACGCGTTGACGATTCGTGTGGCGAACGTCTCGATCGTTTCGATGCGCAGTCCCGCGATTCCGTTCGGGCTATGCCTCAGAAGCTCGCTTGCTATTGCGTCCTTGACGCCGCCAGACGCCGCCAGGACTTCGACCTTCGGGCTCTCCGTCAGGCGTTCAGCGACGGCTTCCGCGATAGCGCGATAGGGTGCGAATCGAAGAAGGGGCTCGGTGTCGGTCATGCCGAGGCGCCGGTCCTTTTGCGATGAGCGAGTGGTGAAGCGCTTTCAGAATGACAGGGCCCGGGCCTGAAGCCCGCATTTCGCACACCCCTATCCCACCTCTCTCCAATCGAGCGCCTTCTCCCCCCGTGCTTTTCGGGGGGAGAAGGTGCCGAAGGCGGATGAGGGGGGCGTTGCAAGATGGGACAAACACGTTCTTTGCGAGCGCGACCCGATTGAAAAGGCATACCTCCCGAGGGTTGGGGCGAGGTTAACGCGACAGTCAAACGCCCCCTCATCCGGCCTTCGGCCACCTTCTCCCCCACAAAAAGCGTGGGGGAGAAGGCGCTCGATTGAAGCGCTGTGCCGGCAATTCCGTGCAACCCCGAGCTTTCAGAGTGACAGGGCATGTGCCTAAAGCCCGCATTTCTCACACCACCATCCCAGCTCTCTCCAATCGAGGTGCCGAAGGCGGATGAGGGGGGCGTTGCAAGATGGGGCAAACACGTTCTTTGCGAGCGCGACCCGATTGAGAACGCATGCATCCCGAGTGTTGGGGCAAGGTTAACGCGACAGTCAAATGCCCCCTCATCCGGCCTTCGGCCAGCTTCTCCACCACAAAAAGCGTGGGGGAGAAGGCGCTCGATTGAAACGCTGTGCCGGCAATTCCCGCCAACTGTGAGAAATGCGAGCCACGCGAGGGATCGCGTTGCACTTCGGAGGCGTGGGATTCCTCGCCCCCCAGCCGCCGTCCCGGCAGCGTTCCATCCACGTTGGGAGTCCATGATGCGCTACGCGCCACGCGCCATCGTGTCATCGAACGATTATCCCTCACGGAATCGGATGGACCTCTCGCAACAGGCTCTGGAATTTCGGCCTGCGGTCGTGCCGTTTTGCCGTCCACTTGGTTTGCCTAACAGGGGAGAGTAGAAGCGTATGTTTCGAATCTCCGATCAGGCAGCATCGAAAAAAGGAGATTCATTTTGAAACAGACCGGAACAGTGAAGTGGTTTAACGACGCGAAGGGCTTTGGATTCATCACCTCGGAGAAGGGCGAAGACGTGTTCGTTCATTTCTCCGCAATTCAGGGCAACGGCTTCCGCTCGCTCGCCGAGGGCGCGCAGGTCGAGTTCGAAGTCACGCAGGGCCCCAAGGGCCTGCAGGCTCAGAACGTCTTCGTCGTCTAAAACGACACGACGGCATCACGATGAAAGGGCAGCCTGAACGGGCTGCCCTTTTTGCGTGTGGCGCAGATCTCTGAATTCCTCACTCCCCCTCATTCGGGTCCACAACTGCCGCAGCTGTCAGCTCTGCTGACGCCGCCGCATACTCCGGCAGGTCGCCCGGTTTCGCTTTGACGTACTTCGCAACGATATCCTTCGTGCCGAAGACGCCGAGCTTCTCCATCAGGAACTCGAACTTCTCCTCGAGCTCTTTGATGATCGGGTCCTTGGCGCTCGCGTCCATCTCCCACATGCGGCGCTTGAATGGTCCGAGCGCTTTCTTGCGGGTCGTGTAGACGAACTGCTCGTCGGTCTGATCCGGCTTCCGCTCGTCGAGGCAGTGCTCGAAGCAGAAGTCGCGGATCCCGTCCTTGATCTCCTGCGGCATCGTTGGCGCGTCGAGAATCATGTTCTGAAAGCCGGTGGCGAGGTGGATCTCGACCGCCTCGGATTCGGGGAAGTGGTTGAACACCGACTCCGGCAACGTCGACGCACCATGTTGAACGGCTCCGGCCATGCCGTACTCCTCGCGGCAGATGTGGGTCGTTTCGCGGAGGACGTTGAAGTCGATCTTCGCCTGCGCGATCGAGCCGTCGGGGAGCGGCACACCGCCGTGCGAGGTGCCGGTCTGCACGGAGATCTTGCTAATGCCGGTGACCCCGCCGAGGAGTCGCTTCAGTCCGTCGGCGTAGGCACGGACTTCCTCCGGATGCGTGTTGTACTTGCCGACCTCGCCGATCTCGCCGCCGACCGAAACCGTCACGCCTTTCGGTTCCCGCTCGCGGATGTACTTCGTCAGATGCGCGGTCCCCTCGTAGTTTGCGCGCTGCTGTTCATCGCGCGTGGGGAAGTCGAGATTGACGAGCGTGGAGGTGTCGATGTCGATGTTGTAGAACTCCGCGGCGAGCGCTTCGTCGATGAGCGACTCGAGCGCCTTCATCTCCGCGGCCTGCCCTTCCGGCGTCGCCCATTTTTTCGCGCTGGCCTGGAAGTGATCGCCCTGAATGAACACCGGTCCCTCGAACCCCTCGGCCATCGCGGCAGCGAGCACGCATGCGGCATACTCGGCGGGCCGCTGTTCGGTATAGCCGATCTCGGAGCGCGCAATCTCGAAGATGAACGCGCCAACGTCGTGGCGCATGGCGACGCGGAAGAGCGCGCGGGCGGCGTCGTAGGTCAGCGCGCGGATATTGAACGCGGGAACGGTGAAGCGGCGCGTGATCTCGTTGCGGCCGAAGCCCATGTAGAACGGATAAATCGATGAGGAGACCGCGCCGCGCCGGCGCGCTTCCATGTGGATGGTTCTGCGGGCAGCAGCCTTCGCGTCTCCGTCGCCGAAGACAGCGGTGTGAACGAGCTGGTCGACATTGATGTCGGTCATCGGGTCGCCTCCGTCGCGGACTTTAGCAAAACTGTGTGCTCAGGCGCGGGACGTTTGAGGCCCGGCTCCGTCGCCGTCCGCCACGAACGCGCGGATCTTCTCGACGAGCGCTGACACGTCGAACGGTTTGAGCACGGCGCCGTCGGCACGAAGGCCCTCCAGTTCGGAGCGCGACACCGGCTCGCCGCTGAGAATGAGGATCGGCAACCGCTCGAAACCTGGCTCGTCGCGCAGGCTCTGGATGGTTTCGGCGCCGGTCATCCCCGGCATGTTCTTGTCGACCAGAACCACAGCCGGGCGGCGTTCCCGCGCGGCAACCAGCGCCTGATTGCCATTCTCTGCCGTGACCGCTTCGAACCCGAATTCCTTGAGAAGACTCCGCATCAACAGGAGAATCGGCTGGTCGTCGTCGACGACGAGGATGATAGGCTTTTCGGACATGCGGACGCCGGAGTGTACGGGATCTTTTCCCGCGCAACAACGCCGCGCAACAGAAACTCCATGGCCATTCGTCACGACCGCAAAGTCTCGATCCTCGATGTGATGGGGCCTGTGATGGTGGGTCCGTCCAGCTCGCACACCGCCGGCACTGCACGCCTCGGGCGCGTCGCACGCGAGATCCTCGACGAAGATCCTGTGGCCGTACATTTCTACCTGCACCCGCCGCTAGCACTAACCTATCGCGGCCACGGCTCCGACTTCGCGCTCGTCGGCGGCTCGATCGGATTGAGCGTCGACGATCCGCGCATCCCCGAGGCGATTCGGATCGCCGAGCAGATGGACGTCGACATCACCTTCTCCGAGGAAGACCTTGGCGACGTTCACCCGAACACGGTGCGCATCGAGATCCGCGGCAAAACGCGCGAGGCCGAGATCAGCGGTTCGTCGATCGGCGGCGGCGTGATCGAAGTCTTCAAGATCAACGGCTTCCAGACGCGATTCAAAGGCGACTCGCCGACGCTCCTGCTCTTCTACCGCGACCGCCCGGGCATGATCTCGGAGGTGACGAAGATCATCGCCGAGGAAGGGATCAACATCGCGTCGTTGTCATGCTCGCGAAAGCAAAGAGGCAAGGACGCCTTCATGCAGATCGACGTCGACTCGCCGATGTCGGAAGCAGCGTTGCAACGGATCCGCGCGGTGGAGGACGTGGAAGAGGCGAAGTACCTTGATCGGATTCCGTAGCGAATCGGAAGCAAAGGCAACCACAGAGACACAGAGAACACAGAGGACTCTCTGTGACCTCTGTACTACTAACCAGCGGTTTCTGCGCGCGACGCAAAGATTTTCACCAAAACTGATTGGTTGCAAACTTGGTTGGTTTTCTTTGGTTGCGGCTCTGCCGCGCTGTGTCTCTGTGGTAAGCGGTTCTCCAACACACCGCGAATAGCCCGCGCCCCGATTCCTGTTCTGCCACCCATGATCGAAAGCTTTGCCCACCTCGAAAAACTCGCTGGCGGCCGCGACCTTGCGGACGTCTTTCTGGAGAGCGACGAACAGGAGCACGCCGTTCCCGGCGAGGACATCCTCGAGGCGTTGCGGCGGCGGCGCGCGGTCATGCGCGATTGCATCGAGCGCGGCAAGGGCGGTGGGACGTCGATGGGGAAGCTCGTCGGCAACGAAGGAAAGCTGCTCAACGACGCCTTCCTCGCCGGCAAGACCTTCATGGACCCGCTCACGGTGAAGGCGGAGATCTACGCGCTGTCGGTCATGGGTGAGAACTCGCGGATGGGTGTGATCGTCGCCGCGCCGACGGCAGGCGCGGGTGGCGTCGTTCCCGGCATGCTGCTGGCGCTGGAGGAAGAGCGCCACATCGATCCGGAGCGAACCGTGCGCGCGCTCGTCGTGGCAGGCGGTGCCGGCTCCATCATTGCGCTCTCGGCGAACATCTCCGGTGCCGCGGGCGGTTGCCAGAACGAAGTCGGCGTCGCCTCGGCCATGGGAGCAGCAGCCGTCGCCTACATGATGGGCGGCAGCACGCGGCAATCGATCCATTCCGCCGCGATCGCGCTCAAGAACACGCTCGGCCTGGTCTGCGATCCAGTGGGCGGCCTCGTCGAAGTGCCATGCGTCAAACGCAACGCGCTCTTCGCGGTCCATGGCATGACCGCCGCGCAACTCGCCCTTGCCGGCGTCGAGTCTGTCATCCCGATGGACGAGATCGTCGAAGCGATGGTCCGCATCGGCCGCGCCCTCCCACGCGGCCTGCGCGAGACCGCCGAGGGCGGCCTGGCTACAACGCTAACCGGCTGCACGATCGGCGACCGGCTAAAGAACGAAGCCAACGAGCGCCGCGCGGAACGAGCGGCGGAGAGGGAAAAGGCGGCGCAGGAGAGGAAGGAGTCGGTGCAGTAGGACGTATCGGAATAGCTGCCATTCTACGTAGAATGAAGTATGCCCGAGGTAAGTCGTTTCTTCGGAATCGTCATCGCCATGTATCACGACGATCACCACCCAGCCCATTTTCACGCGCGCTATGCAGGGAAAGAGATTCAGGTCGGAATTGATGATGGCCGGGTGCGGGGCAAGTTTCCTCCGCGGGCTCTTGGACTCGTTTTGGAATGGTGGAGTCTTCACCAACGTGAGCTATCGAAAAACTGGGATCTTGTAAGTGACGGTAAGGAACCCGAGAAGATCAATCCTTTGGAGTAACGATGCCCGACGTCATTGAAGTTCGATATGTGCGCGACTACACCGTCTGGATCAAGTTTGATGACGGTACCCAGGGCGATGTCGACATTTCGCGATCATTCAAAGGGCCGGTGTTCGAGCTGCTACGCGACCGCGAGTACTTCAAGCAGGTCCGGGTAGACCCGGAGCTCGGCACGATCGTCTGGCCGAACGGGGCGGACGTAGCGCCGGAGACGCTGTACGAGAGGGTGCAGGTTCCGGTCTGACTTCGCGACGCCGCGATTCATGCCGTGAAAACAGGCGACGTGCCCCCGGCTTTTAGTGGATGTCGTATCATCGCGCTACCGCCCTCGACTCCTCGGCAGCGGTACGTGAAAAATATGTCTCCGTCTGATGATGATGCCAAAGACGCTTTGGTAGCGCTTGGCGTCGGTCCCGCCGCCAAAGAGCTATACGTTGACCTCCTGCGTCCCGCAGCGATCGAGACGGGTAAGAACTTAGTTGTAGTCGCTCGGCTCGTTACCATCGCATTGGCCCCTCTTCGTGGATTAGTGTGGGGTCTAGAGAAGGTTCAGGATTGGCTTTCGGCAGAGCTATTAAAGCGTTTGGCTCATGCCAAGCCTGAAGATATTCAAACTCCGCCGCTGTACATTGCAGGGCAGGTTTTGCTTCAACTGCCCTTCTGCGCAGAGCAGGAGCAACTGCGCGAGATGTACGCGAACCTCCTTGCCTCTGCTATGCAACGCACAGTTGCGCCGTTAGTTCATCCCGCGTTTGTTCCGGTCATCCAGCAACTCACACCTGACGAGGTGTTAATCCTCGAAACGGTAGCGTCCGAGCCGCGCGGCTTCGCGCTGCAAGAAGAAATCGATGATCGCATTGGCCGCACAGGAACGCCAATCGAGGAACAGTTTCTGGCAATTGCCCAAAAAGCGGGTGTGGTTCGTCCCGAACTGGCCGAGGCGTACCTGGAGAATCTCCTTCGCCTGCGCATTTTCTCGGAGCTCCATTGGAACGAAGGGCGTATTGCGGAATCCTTCGGCATAATACCTATGAACGTCCCACCAGAAATCGAAAACACCTCAGGTCGCGTCGTCGAGCTCACAGCGTTCGGCAAGAACTTTCTCGCAACATGCGCTAAGCCACGTAACGCGGTTAGTGCGGATGAACCGGAGATCCGCTAGCCAGCGATTCCACATCGGTAATGCCCTCAGCGTCTTCGTCTTCCCCTCACTCACCAGCACACTGGTCTCGTGTCATTTTGAGCCGGGCTTGACGCCTTCGGCGGGGAGATGCCGAGGATGTATTGGGAGCGGAGCTCGTTTCGGATGTCGGCGTAGATGCGGTGGACGTCCTCAGCGCGGTCGATGTAGTAGACGTTGCCGCCGGTCTCGCCGGAGAAGCGGCCGAATTGGTAGCGGACGTCGACCTCGGTGGCCTTGATGCCGGTGCCGATGCCGTAGATCGGGACGGCGCGGCGGGCGTCCGTGGCCCTGATCGAACGACAACTTCGATGCGTCTCCTCGCTGGTGATCACGACGAACGCCCTGGCGCTCGAAGCCTGTCCCGTCATCCCCGTGATCGGCCATGCTGCCGTCAAGGGATCGTCAATACTCGTCGTCGAGCGGGTGCAAACGGTCGATGACGTCGATGACGATCTCGATGTCGTTATCCAGAGTCTGGAGATCTTCATCCAGAATCTGGATGTTGATGACCAGAATCTGGAGATCTTCATCCAGAGTCTGGATGTTGACTTCGAGAATCTGGATGACGATGAAGACGATCTGGAGGATGTTGATGACAAAATTGGTGGGAATCTTTGTTTATCTTTGTAAAATCTTTGTTAACTCTTCGATGAGTTTCCACAAATGGGTGAAAAACGAGCGACTTTCGCCAACCTCATCCGTCTAAGGGATGTGAAGGAAAAAAACGTGGCAAACGCAGAGAACAGACCCGCCTCCCAAAGGAACGCGAACCATTCGCGGCGGGTCCGAGTGCGTTCATTCGCTGCGGATCGCGACCGGCGCCGGTCGTGGACTCGTCCCTTCCGCCGCACGCGACGGGCCATCGAATCCTCGCTCCACTTGATCAGCGCCTGCCGCCGCGTCATCGAGGCCACTGAGGGTCTGGCGGCAGAGCATCCCATCCGGGCGGCGCGTCGGATCGGGCTCGCTTCGGGCTGGCTGGACCGGGCCATGAAACAACTCGACTGCGCGGCCGCCGCTCTGCGTAAGACGAGGGACCGCGCTGCGGAGTCGCCGGAGCTTGCCCTCGATGCGCCGGCAAAGCTGGCCGAGGCGTCCGTACTGTGGTTCAAGGCGGCCAGAGAACTGGACGCGTCCTCTGAGAAGTTGGAGCACGCCTCGACGTGGCTGTTCGATGGAGTGACGGGCGGCAGCATTCCGATCCCCGTCGAGGAACAAGGTGCGAATGCGGGTAAGACCGTCACCACCTTCCGGCTGATTGCACCACCCATCCTGCCGCCCGATTGGTTCCCGTACGAAAGCAACGACGTTCCATGCGTTCCTGCCCGGCGTCAACGGTCTGCTTGTTTGACCGTCGACGAGGCTGCAAGACGGATCTTTCGAGGCCGTGCTCCTCCGCTCGTTTCAACCTGCTCGCTCTGATCACAGCAGTTTGAAATGAGAGATAAAGGAGAACCATGTCTACTGAAGTCCCCGTTACACCTGAGCAGTCCCACACTGATTCTGCCCAGGCGCGAATCGAAGAGATCCGCGCCATCGTGCAGAAGATTCCGAATATTGTGATTCCGACTTCCGCAAGGGACGGCCGGAGGCTTGTGCCTACCGCGTCGGTTCCGAAGAAGTTCGTGGAGTTGACGGCCGTAGCCGTCAGAAACAGCGCGACGCTCGTGCGTCCGGCCGGCCAGGATCTGGTGCAGGACCGCGATCTTGCGAGTTATGCCGAGGCCTACCCCGCGGTGGCTGATGAGCTGGAAGCACAGGCTCACTTCATCCGCCATAGCGTAGCCGTGGCAAAGAGCAAAGTGGGGAGCTCAGCGCTCACCACCTACGCCCTGGCGCGTGTTCTGGCCAAGCGTCCCGAGACAGCCGATCTCCTTCCCCATGTCGACGACATGAGAAAGGCCCTCGGCAGAAGCGGACGGAAGTCGAAGTCCAAGCCGGCCCCGAAGGCGGCAACCCCGGATACGACCGAGCAGCCCTCGTCAGTGACCCCGTCACCGACGACCGCAACGACGAAGTAGCCGGTCACGTGCAGTAAGCCCCGCGCGGGCGCGTCCGAAGGCGCGCCCGCGCATTTGTTACGGGTAATACCCCCGCAACGTCTTCGTCTTCCCCTCGCTCACTTGCACACTGATCTCGTGCCATTTCGAGCCGGGCTTGACGCCTTCGGGCGGATAGATGCCGAGGATGTATTGGGAGCGGAGCTCGTTCTGGATGTCGGCGTAGATACGGTGGAGGTCCTCGGCGCGGTCGATGTAGTAGACGTTGCCGCCGGTCTCGCTGCAGAAGCGGCCGAACCTGTAGCGAACGTCGACCTCGGTGGACTTGATGCCGATTCCGATTCCGTAGATCGGGACTGCGGCGCGGCGCGCGTATTCGATGGCTTGATCGAACGAAAACTTCGATGCCGTGTCCTTGCCGTCGGTGATCACGACGAGTGCCTTTTGTCCGCGCACGCCGGCGAAGTTGTAGAGCGAGTAGACGATGGCGTCGAAGAGTGCGGTTGATTCATCGGCGCGCAATTTCGCGAGCCCGGCATCGATGTCGGCGAGATTCGACGACCAGCGTTGTTCGAGCCGTGGCTGCGAATCGAATGAGACGAGGAAGGCGCGGTCGCCTTTGCGGAGCGTGTTGCTGAAGAACTGTGATGCAGCTTTCTGTGCTTCGGCCATGCGCGGCTGCATCGATCCCGAGGTATCGATGGCCAGGCCGATGGAGAGGGGCAGGTTCGTCACGTGCTCGAACTTGGCCACCTTCACCGGCTTGCCGTCGTCGAGCACCGTGAACGCTGTCTCTTCCAGATCGTTCACGGTGTGGCCGTTGCGAAGTACCGTCGTCGGCAGCTCGACCAGGTGGACGTTCACCTCTTCGCTGAACTGCGGCGTGTTGAACATCACCACATCTTCGATGGGCGGCTGCTCGGCGACGTCTTTGAGCGACGCGACGGCGCGTAAGTAGCCGATGCCTTCGCTCTCGGGGACGTTGACGACCTGCGTGTACGGCGGACCGTAGAGCGTCGCCACGCGGCTGTCGTTGAGGAAGAGCTCCAGCTTGTCGAGCTGCTTGCCTTCCGGAACGTTGACCGCCATCTCCACGCGCGTTGGGCCGTGCAGCTTGCGGGCGATGCGCGGCGAAACGATGCGCACGCGGAACGGATCGTTGCCGCTGTTCACGATCGCGTCATCGCCGGCGATCATTTCTCCCTTGTCGTTCAGCGCGAGGACGCGCACGCGATGGACTTGCGGCACACTGCCGAGGTCGAGATCGAGCGCGTACGGAGGCTGGCGCTTGCTCATCACCTTGTGTCCGTCGAGATAGAACTCGACGACCGTGATCCCGGCGCCCTCGATGTCCGTTTCGATGTGCTGCGTGCCGCTGAGCAATTCGTCCGGCAGCGGAAGAATGCGCACCGTCGGCGCGTGCGATTCGATCTTCTCCTGGATCGCCGTCAGCGTCGCCGTCGATTCCTTCTCCTTTTGCTGTTTCTCCGGCGAGCCCGCGACCTCGGGCACAGTGATCCGCTGCTCGACGATAGCTTCGCTCGAGCCGTTCAGGTCCGCGATCTTGATGCGCGCCTGATAGTCGGCTGGCTGGAGGAGCCGGTCGACTACGACCGCGAGTTGCTCCGTCTTGATGTCGGCGGGGTAGTCGAAGCGATAGCGATAACTTTCGAAGAGCTTGTCGTCCTTCAGTACTTCGCCCACGACGTCGAGGCTGTAGAGCTTCGTGCCTCCCACTTCCTTCACGATCAGCGGCGACCGCGGCACGAGGATCGTCAGCTCCGCCGTCGTGCGGTTGCCCTGTTTCGTCGGATAGGAAACGGAGAGTTGCGCCGGGAGTTTCTTCGCGCCGGCCGTCGGCAGGACGACTGAGTGCAGGAGCTTCTTGACCTGCTCCGGATCGACGGCGGCCGGCTGAAAAAGCTTTCCGCTGTCGAGCCTCTGGAGTTGCGCGTCGGTGATCACCCCAAACACATTCGCCGCATCCCGGCAATCTCTTTCGAGGTAGGTCATGTTCGTGTAGGGGATGATTCCGAAGACGTGGTTGATCGCCTCCTGTCTGCTTCTTGTCGTAGCGACCACCTCGTTCGAAATGAGGTCATAGCGCGTATCTTGCGAGTCGCTCACCGTGTCGGAGGGGCTGAGCATTCCGCTGTACGGCGCCCACAACCGGTACTCGACGCCTCCCCGCGGCTGGTAGAACAGGAAGTGGGTCGTAGTGCCGAGCTCCTTCACGTTGCGGTACGTCCAGAGCTCCATCGGCTGGAGAAGATGGCAGCGATCCAGTTCGGTGCGCTCGGCGGGCTCGCCGTGAAGCAATAGCGCGCGCGAGCGATCCTCATGGAGCGTGCCGAACAACGCCTTCGCCGACTCCAAGCGGTCGTAGTAGATCTTCTGAAATGCGCCGCTCGGTGTTCCCTCGGTCAAATCATGCCGGCGCCAGAAGTCGGCAATGTAGAGGTCACGTTGCGCATCGCTCTCCATGATCAGGAACGTGTCGCGCTCCTGATCCTGCATGATCGGCTCGACGTCGGTCAGAAACTGGCGGTACACCTCCGGAAGTTTGGCGATCCGATCCTTGCGCTCGCGGCGCGAGAGCTTGACCTCGCCCTGACTGGCCGGCGGCGGCAGTGTCTGCGCTGCCGCCGTCACCCCTGCCAACACGAGAAGAAGCGCTGCTCCCGCGGCTCTCATGGGTAGTAGCCGCGAATCGTTTTCGCCTTTCCGTCGCTCACCTTGACGTCCACCGCACGCCACTTCGAGCCGGCCTTGACGCCCTCTGGTGGGTAAAAGCCGAGGATGTATTGAGAGCGCAGCTCATTCTGAATGTCTTCATAGATGTGGCCGAGCTCCGAGGCCATCTCGATGTAGTAGGTATTGCCGCCGGTCTCCGCGGAGAAACGGCTCAACTTGTAACGCGTGTCGAACTCGCTCGCCTTGATGCCGATGCCGATCGAGTAAATCGGCACGGCCGCACGCCGTGCGTACTCGAGCGCCTGATCGAACGTGAACTTCGAGGAGGTGTCCTTGCCGTCGGTCACGAGCACCAGCGCGCGCTGCCCCTTCACGCCGAGAAAGTTGTAGAGCGAGTAGACCACCGCGTCGTACAGGGCGGTCGACTCCTCGGCGCGCAGTTTTCCCAGGCCGGCGTTGACATCCGCAAGACGCGGCGACCAGCGCTGGATGAGTTGCGGTTGCGTGTCGAATGAGACCAGAAACGCGCGGTCACCCTTCCGCATCACGTTTGTGAAGAACTGCGATGCCGCCTTCTGGGCCTCCGACATCCGCGGCTGCATCGAGGCCGAGGTGTCGATGGCCAGGCCGATCGAGAGCGCAAGATTGTTCACGTGCTCGAACTTCGCCACCTTCACCGCCTTCCCTTCATCCATCACCTTGAATGCGTTCTCGCCGAGGTCGTTGATCGGGCGGCCGTTGCGCATCACGGTCGTCGGCAGCTCGACGAGGTGGACGTTCACCTCTTCCATGAACTGCGGCGTGTTGATCATCACCAGATCTTCGACAGGAGGCTGCGGATCGTCTTTCAATTGCGCGACGGCACGGATGTAGCCGACACCCTCCTGCGCCGGTATGTCGATCGTCTGCACGTACGGCGGGCCGTAGAGCGAGGCCATCTTGGTCTCGTTCAGGAAGAGGTCGACATGATCGAGCTTCTTCCCCTCGGGCACATTGACTCCCATCTCCACGCGCGTCCGGCCGTGCAGTTTGAATGCAACGCGCGGCGTGATGATGCGGACGCGGAACGGATCGTTCCCGGTGTTGAGGATCAGCTCGTCGCCGGTCAGCGGATCGCCTTTGTCGTCGATGGCCACGGCACGCACGTGGCGCACCTGAGGCACATTGCCGAAGTCGAGATCGAGCGTGTACGGCGGCTGCCGCTTCGTCATCACCTTCTTGCCGTCGAGGTAAAACTCAACGCCTTTGATGTCGTCGCCGAACGCGATCGTGTCGATGTGCTGGATGCCGCTGAGGAGATCGTCCGTGAGCGGCACGATGCGCAGCCGCGTGCCGGTCGTCTCGATATCGTCTTTGAGTTGCGATAGAGCTGTGGACGCGCTCTCCTTCGCTTTCTGCTGTTCGGGCGTGTCGAAGATCTCCGGAACAGTGATGCGCTTCTCGACGATGGCCTCCGCGCCGGAGTTGATGTCCTGCACACGGACGCGGGCCACGTAATCAGCAGGGCGGAGGAAGCGGTCGATGACGACGGCGACCTTGTCGTTGGTCATGTCGCCCGGATAATCGAAGCGATAGCGATAGTTCTCGAAGAGCTGATCGTCCTTGAGCACTTCGCCGGTGACGTCGAGGCTGTAGAGCTTCGAGTTGTTGACATCCTTTCGCGTGAGCTGCGCGAGCGGGACTGTGATCGTGATCTCGGTGTCCGTGCGGCTGCCCTGCTTAGCCGGGAACTGGACCGTGACCTCGTGCGCGAGCTTCGGCACGTTCGGATTCGCCAGCACCACCGACCGCAGGATCTTGTGCACATCCTCTTCATTGACCTGCGGAGGCTCGAAGATGCGCTGAAGGTCCCACTTGTTCAACTGCGCTTGCGTAACCGCCCGCAGATACTCGTCGCCGTCCCTGCATTGAAGCTCGACGTTACTGACGTTGGCGCCCAGGCCTGCCGGGCCAAAGACGCGGCTGACGGCGCTGTCTCCGGTCACGTCCATTCCGACCTCGTCCTGGGAAACGAGCTGCTTGATCAATTCGGGATCGATCGGGTTGAAGAGCTTGAAGTCGATTCCGTTGCGCGCCTGGAAGAAGAGAAAGCGGATGTCGTGACCCATCCCCGGGATGTACGCGTACTTCCAGATCTCAGCCGGCTGCAGCAAACGGCAGTCGATCTTGATGCGGTCGTTCGGCGCGCCGTGGATCAGATAGATGCGGCTGCGATCGGACGAGACATTCCTGAACTCCTCCTTCGCCGTCTCGAGCCGCTCGTAATACTCATCGCGGAAGCTGTGATTGGTCGTGCCGTTGGCGACGTCGCGCCGGCGCCAGAATTCGGTGACGTAGATCTCGCGCTGCGGGTCGGTCTCGAGGATGAGAAAGGTATCGAGCTCCGTCGGATTCATGATCGGATCGACATCGGTGAGAAACTGGCGGAACTTCTCCGAGAGGTTCTTGATCCGGTCCTTGCGCTCGCGGCGGGAGAGTTTGCGGACGCCGAGGTCAGGCGCTTGTTTCGCGGGCGCAGCGGAAGAAGCCTGCGGCGGCGGGGCTTGCGAGGCGGGCGCCGGCGGAGGTGTCTGACTGTTCGGATCGTTCGTCTGTTGTGCGGCGTTGAGTACCGCAGTCAGGTTGACCAGGACGAGCAAAACTGCACACCGGGACAGGTTCTTCATGACGGGACCTCGGGATACCAACGACAATAGGACGACTCTCATGCGCATCTACCTCGACAACAACGCCACCACACCGCTCGATCCGGCCGTGCTGGAAGCCGTTGAAACGTCACTGCGAGATGTCTTTGGCAACGCATCGAGCATTCACAAAGAAGGCCAGACAGCGCGCCGCGGTATTGAGGATGCTCGCGAGTCGGTAGCGCGCTTGATTGTTGCCGAAGCGCGAGACGTCATCTTTACGAGCGGCGGCACCGAGTCTAACAACGCCGCGATCTTTGGCAGCGCAGGTCATGACGGTCGTCATCACATTGTCACAACCGCGAGTGAGCACCCATCTGTGCTCGAGCCTGTTTCGGAATTGGAACGGCGCGGTCACAGCGTGACGATCGTGCCGCCGTTGCGCAGCGGCGTCGTTGATGCGAGTGCGGTCATCGATGCGCTGCGCCCGGAGACGCGTCTCGTGGCGATGATGCTGGCCAATAACGAAACCGGCGTCATCCAGCCGGTCGCCGAAGTTGCGCGCGTTTGCCGCGAGCGATCGATTCATTTTCATTGTGATGCCGTGCAGGGCGCAGGCAAGATCGCGATCGATGTGAGCGAGCTCGGCATCGACACGCTCGCGCTCTCCGCGCACAAGCTGCATGCGCCGAAAGGCATCGGCGCGCTCTACGTTCGCCGCGGTCTCGCGCTCGACCGCCACATCCTCGGCGGCGCGCAGGAGCGCCGGCGACGCGCAGGAACGGAGAACGTTCCGCTGGCCGTTGCCTTCGGTGTCGCGGCTGACCTCGCCCGCAAGCCGTCAGAGGTTGGAGTCCTTCACGACGCGCTGGAGAGCTCGCTACGCGAATCCGGCTTCTCGATCGTCATCAACGGCGTCGACGCGCCCCGCATCCCGAACACCAGTAGCGTGACGTTCCGCGGCGCCGACGGCGAAGGAATCGTCATCGGCCTCGACCTCAACGGCGTCGCGGTATCGACCGGCTCCGCCTGCTCCTCCGGCCGCGTCGAGCCAAGCCACGTCCTCCTGGCGATGGGCCTCACCCCGGACGAAGCGCGAAGCACCGTCCGCTTTTCGCTGAGCCGCTTCACGACGCGCGAAGAGATCGAGCAGACGGTGGCGATCCTTCGGGAGGTGGTGCCGAGGTGCGTGGCGGGGGTCGGGAGTCGGGAGTAGGGGGTCGGAGAGGTTCTTCATCTCTCTCACATATCTTAGCGACTCTTTTCCAATCGAGCGCCTTCTCCCCCCGGGCTTTTTCGGGGGGAGAAGGTGCCGAAGGCGGATGAGGGGGGCGTTGCAAAGTGCAATTAACGACGTTCTTGCCGAGAGCTCGATGGGAACGGGTGGCGCCACAACTGTGAGGAGCGCGAGGCCAACTCCGACCCCCGACCCCCGAAAACCGACCCCCGCACACCGAATAACCCTTGCCCGAGCCCGGTTTGTCTGAGACAGTTAACTCGGTCCTGATGCCGGAAAACCAAATTCTTACGGGCGATCTCTCGCGCATTCAGTTGCCGGACGTGCTCAGCTTCCTCGCCATGATCCGCGGATCGGGAAAGCTGTTGCTGCGCAAGCCTCCGATGGAGCGTTCGATCCACTGGAAAGACGGCGAGATCGTCTTCGCCTCCTCCAACTCTCCCGAGCACTCCCTCGGTATGTTCCTGCTGCGCAACGGCAAGATCACGCAGACGCAGTACGACGAGTCGAAGCGCCGCGTCACGGCCCAGATGCGTCACGGCAAACTGCTCGTGCAGATGGGCGCCATCTCGCCGAAGGATCTCTGGTGGGGCGTCAAGAATCAGGCCCTGGAGATCATCTACTCGCTCTTCAGTTGGAAGGAAGGCGTCTTCGTTTTCGGCGACACGCAGGACGAACTGTTGAACGAGCGGATCGTCCTCTCGATCAATACCGCGACCGTCATCATGGAAGGCATCCGCCGTCTCGACGAGACCGCGATGATTCGCGAGAAGATCACCAGCCTGGACATGGTCTTCGTCAAAGAGCAGGGCGCGGTTCCCGATTTCGCGTCGCTGGAGCTGAGCGATCACGAAGTCGAGCTCTACAACGCCATCGACGGCAAGCACACCATCCGCGCGCTGATCAGCCGCTCGGAGATGACCGAGTTCGAAGTCACGCGCATCCTCTTCCAGCTGCTGTCGGCCCGACTGATCGAAGTGTCGTCCGAGGAGAAGTCGTTCCGTCCGGTGTTCCTCGATGTCGAGGACTCGCCGGAGTTGCTGAAGGTGATCTCCACCTACAACGACATGTTCGGCCGTCTCTACGAAGCCCTCCTCGGCGCGGTAGGCGAGGAGACGGCCCGCGACATCGTGATGACGGCGATGCAGAACGCGGAAAGCGACGAGCTCTGGAGCGGCGTCTTCTTCGATCAGTACGGCCGCTTCGACGAGAACATGCTCATCGCGAACATTTCCGAGCTTCCCTTCGAGCGCCGCAAGGCCGTCCTCGACGAAGGCTTGAACACGCTCCTCTCCGTCCAGCTCTTCGAAGTGTCGCAACACCTCGACTCCGCCGGCAAAGTCGACGTCTTCCGCTTCATCAGCGATCAGAAGGCATCGCTGGAATCGGCGTTCACCGCGCGGAGCCTCTCCTGACAACGTCTTGGGTCTTGTTGCTCCGACACCCGAGCGCCGACACGCGACACCCGCGATAGACTCCACCCACATGTATCCGACTCTCATCAAAATCGGCTCATTCGAGATCACGACCTTCGGTCTGATGATGTTCGCCGCGTTCATCGTCGGCGGCTGGGTGCTGACGCGCCAGTTCCGCCGCTACGGTCTGAGCGACGATGCCGCCTCTTCCATGGTCATGGCCGCCGCCCTCGGCGGAATCGCCGGCGCCAAGATCTACTACGCCATCCTCTTTCACGACTGGCATCTCCTGCTCGACCGCGCCGGCCTGGTCTGGTACGGCGGCCTGATCGGCGGCTTCCTCGGATGCGCCGGCTATCTCCTCCTGAAGAAGATCGACTTCCTGACCGCCGCCGATGCCGCCGCCCCCGGCCTCGCCATCGGCTACGCCCTCGGCCGCATCGGCTGCTTCCTGGTCGGCGACGACTACGGCCGCCCCACCAACTCCTGGATCGGCATCGCCTTCCCGAAAGGTTCTCCGCCTACGACCGCCGAGGCGCTAAGACAGTTCGGCGTGCGCGTCGACCCAGCCATCCCACCCGATCAGATCCTGCGCGTCCACCCCACGCAGCTCTACGAGTCCGCTGCCGCATTCGTCATGTTCGCGATCCTGATGGCTGTCTCCCGCCGTTCGTACTCGAGAGGCCGCATCTTCGGCCTCTTCCTGATTCTCATGGGAATCGAGCGCTTCCTCGTGGAGATCGTTCGCGCGAAGGACGACCGTTTCCTCGGGCCGTTCACGATCGCGCAGTTGATCAGTGTGATCATTCTATTGATTGGAGCCACGCTCGTGGCGAAGAGCCGCGAGGGGACGATTCAGGAAGCCCGATAACCGCTTATCGAGTGATAGGAGGCCTGACCCGCAAAGCGGATCGCAGTGATCCTCGATTGGATTCGCAGCGAAATGTGATGTGTCATCCTGAGCCTGCCGGAGGCGCCCGCGCTGCTCACCGCTCTCGCGCGGTGTTGCATTGGCGCCGCAGGACGGCGAAGGATCTCAAAATACGAGGCATCTGGCATGTGCGGCGTAATTTGAGATCCTTCGTCGTCCTCCGCCGCCATGGCTTTCGCCGCGAACGCACGAGTGCGAATGGCGGCTCCGGCAGCCTCAGGATGACACATCAATTTAAGACCGCTGTCATTTCTCGTTTTCACCCGCTCTCGCCTCTTCTTTGCTTGGAATAACAAGAGGAGTGCGCCTTTGCCCATCTTCATGCAACAAGTGCGGATCATCGCAGGATACCGGTCATCTCGATCGCCCGTGCATAGACAGAAGGGAATCAAGCTGAAATGGGGCTTGGACTACGCCCTGTTTACCGAGAATCATGGGAAGAATCATTCGCGAGCAAGTGATAACCAGCACAGGCGTCGATCTCGATGGTGAAAGCTTTTCGCGTGCTGAGATCGTGGCGTTGTTCGAGCGCATGAGCGACAACCAACCGCTCGTCGTGCGACACGATATGTCGACTGAGCCCATCGCGCGGTCGTTCAACAAGGTGCTAAAGGAACTCGCGAACCGGCGAACTCGCGATTGCCGTCGATATCGAAGTTTTCAACGAAACGCAGTTTTCCGAGTTCGGGGGCATGAGTGTTGGGCTGACCCGGAACGTTTATGACTTTGGGTCTGGCGTACCCGCCGCCGCCGTCACGCTAAATACACGCCAGTTCGATGTCGCGGCCGCGGGCAAGCAACTCGCGGAGCTGGTCGACGGTCGTTTTGCATTTCAGGTCGTCGAACGAGTGGAAAAGGCGGCCGTGATCGTAGCCGCAATCATCGTTGTGGTGGGTTTCGTGGCCACAAAGATGTTCGAGTCCTTCTTCGCGGAGGCGGGCAAGGATCTTTACACCTACGTCAAGCAGCTCCGACGGCGCGACACTCCGGCGGCGCCGGTGGAAGTCCATTTCCACCTGTTTCTTCATCAAACCTCGAAGACTCCGGTGGTCGTCCTCGCTGTGGACCAAGGAGTGTCACCTCAGGATCTGAGCGACCTTGATGCCGGTCCTATTCGAGATGCAATCGCTGCCGCAGGCGGCGAAGGGAACCTACAACGCGTCGTGGGAACCGTGGCGCCTGGCGGGGGAGTGAAAGTGTCGTATCTGGTTGACTCTCAAGGACGGCCGATATGACAGGTCGTCCAACTTTGGGAGCGGCGCTTCGGTCCACCAACTGCTGCCTGATCTCAAGGTTTCCGAGACTGTTCCTCGTTTAGTACTTCGACAGTCGCTGTGCATACCCCTCGTAATTCGCCCTCATCTCCCCCAACGAATCCCCCCCAAACTTCTCGCGCATCGCATCGGTGAGCGCGATCGCGAGCATCGCTTCGCAGACCACGCCGCAGGCGGGGACGGCGGTGACGTCGCTTCGTTCCCATTGCGAGCGGTGGGGCTCGTGCGTCTCGATGTCGACTGAGGGGAGGCCGCGGCGGAGGGTGGAGATCGGTTTCATGTAGGCGCGCACGACGACGTCCTGGCCGTTGGTGACGCCGCCTTCGAGGCCGCCGGCGCGGTTCGAGGTACGGTGATAGCGGCGCTCCTCGTCGAAGTAGATCGGATCGTGAACCTCGGAGCCCACGCGTCGCGCGGCAGCGACACCGTCGCCGATGGCAACCGCTTTGACGGCGTGGATGGAGAGGATGGCCTGCGCGATGCGGCCGTCGAGTTTCTCGTTCCACTGCACGTAGGAGCCGAGGCCGATGGGGACGTTGTGGGCGGCGGCGACGATCGTGCCGCCGAGGGTCTCGCCGGCCTCGCGGGCTTTATCGACCTCGGCCACCATGGCGGCTTCCGCATCGCGATCGACGGCGCGCATCGGCGAGTCGTCGTCGACGGCGCCGAGGTCGTCCCAGGTCGTGGCGCGGTCAGGATCGCCGGCGGCTCCGATCGAGACGACTCCGGAGCGAAGCTCGATGCCGAACGGCCGCAGCAATTCCTTCGCGATGGCGCCGGCAGCGACGCGCGAGGCGGTCTCGCGGGCGGAAGCGCGCTCGAGGACGTCGCGCAGATCGCGGCGGTCGTACTTCATGCCGCCGATCAGATCGACGTGTCCGGGCCGCGGCGCGTGGACGCGGCGTTTGTGAGCTTCGCCGGCGTCGACTTCCCACACGCCCATCGCCGCTTCCCAGTTCTTGAAGTCGGCGTTACGAATGACGATGGCGATCGGCGAACCGAGCGTTTCGCCGCCGCGGACGCCGCCGACGATCTCGATCTCATCGTGCTCGATCTTCATCCGTCCGCCGCGTCCGTAACCGTGCTGGCGGCGAGCGAGATCGCGGTTGATGCGATCGCGGTCAAGGCGGACTCCGGCCGGAACGCCGGTAACGATGACCGTAAGTTGCGGCCCATGCGATTCGCCCGCGGAGAGGAATGTGAAGCGCGACATGCGATCCGCAGTTTAGTTCAAGCCGATCTGCGGCCATCTGCGCCATCTGCGGACAGGTTTTTGAGACGCAGATGACGGCGATACACTTCCCTCGTGGACAAACGCGCGCTCCGCGAGCTCTTCCCAGTCACGAAGAACGTCGTCTATCTCAACCACGCCGCGGTGGGACCGCTTTCGGTTCGTGCGTACGAGGCGATGGAGCGATTCGCGCGCGATCAGCGTGACTTCGGCGCGCTGCACTGGCGCGATTGGTATGCCGAATACGTTCACCTTCGCAACGGCGCCGCACGGCTGATCGGCGCGGAACCGGGCGAGATCGCGATCCTCAAGAACACCTCGGAAGGATTGTCGTTCGTCGCCGAGGGCTTCCGGTGGGAGGGGGGAGACAACGTCGTCACCACCGACCTCGAGTTCCCCTCCAACTCCACCCCCTGGAGAAAACTTGACAGGCGCGGGGTGGAGACGCGCGTGGTGCGGAGTCACGATGGCGCGTACACGGTCGATGACGTCGAGCAGTGCATCGATGGACGAACACGCATCGTCAGCGTTTCGTCGGTTGCGTTTCACAACGGTTTCGCCGCCGACCTCGACGCCATCGGCGCGTTGTGCGCACGGCGGGGCGTCCTCTTTTGCGTCGACGCCATCCAATCGGTGGGCGTTCTTCCGATGGACGTGCGGCGCTCGAACATCGCCTTTCTCGCCGCGGACGGGCATAAGTGGATGTGCGGCTCCGAGGGGGCGGCGATCTTCTTCGTGGCGGCGGAACATCGCGACGAGCTGGAAGTGCTCGAGAACGGCTGGACGAACATCGAGCGCAAAGGAAAGTTCATCGACTGTCCGCTCGATCTCCTGCCGGACGCGCGCCGCTTCGAGGCGGGATCGCTCAACACGAGCGGCATCTACGGCCTGCGAGCGGCGATCGACCTGGTGCTGGAGATCGGCATCAACGACATCGCTGAAGAGAGCACGCGCATCGCCGCGTTGCTCGCTGAGCGTCTCGACGCCATCGGCTGGCAGGTGGCGACGCCGCGCCCGATCCGCTCGGCAATCGTTGGGGCCTTGCCGCCCTCGTCCGAACCATCGCTCCTGAAATGGCACCGCCTTCTGGAAGAGCAGGGCGTTGTCTGCGCGCCACGTGAAGGGATGCTGCGCTTCTCGCCTCATTTCTATAACGATGAGGATGAGGTGGAGCGAGTGATCGCGGTCTTGAAAGCAACCACTTGAACCACAGAGACACAGAGGTCACAGAGTTGGAATCGAACCCTCTGTGCCCTCGGTGTCTCTGTGGTGATGCCTTTAAAGACTCTACATATCGGAGAGTTGCCGAACCCGCCTCCGATAGGCATACCCCAGCCCGCTTGACCCTCCAGCGCGGAGACCTCATCATCCTTCCATGTCCCTCATGACGATTCTCCTCAGCGTGGCCGCCCTCATCATCGGCGTGGTCGCAGGGTGGGTGGTAGCGAGCGCGAGGAAGAGCGGCGACGTTCAGCGTGCCGAGGCCGAGCGCGATCTCGCGCGGGCGGAGCGCGAGCGCAGCGAAGCCGCCGTCATCGAAGCGCGTCGCTTCGCCGCGTCCGAGTCCCACGCCCGCGCTGTCGCCGAGACCCAGGCCAGCTTCCTCGGCGATGCCCGCAAGCAGATGGAAGAGGCCTTCGCCGCAACCGCGCAAAAGGCTCTCGCATCGATCAGCTCCTCGTTCCTCGATCTGAACAAAGCGCACATGGACGGCTCGAAGGGCGAACTGGCCGCGTCGCTCGACACGAAGAAAGCCGAGATCGACACCATGCTCCAGCCGCTGCGCGACATGCTCGGACGCTACGCCGGCGATCTGCAGAAAAGCGAGCACTCCCGCAACGAAGCCTACGGCGGATTGCAGGAACAGATCCGTGCTCTCCTCAGCGCCCAGGAGAGCGCGCAACGCGAGGCTTCGCGTCTCGCCAATGCCCTCGCCTCGCCGACGGTTCGCGGGTCGTGGGGAGAAAACTCCCTCCGCCGCTGCATCGAGCTTGCGGGTATGAGCGAGCTATGCGACTTCGACGTTCAGGAGACGTTCCTGACCGACGAGGGACGCCGCCTCCGTCCCGACGTCGTCGTCCATCTGCCGAACAAACGCATCATTGCCATCGACGCGAAAGTCCCGCTCAGCGATTACAGCGTCGCCGCCAATGCCACCGAGGAGACGCGCAAGCTCGAAGCGCTCACTGCGCACGCGCGCACGTTGCGGCGGCACATCGACGCCCTCAGCCGCAAGGATTACCAGCTCAACATCGGCGACAGCCTCGACTTCACGGTGATGTTCCTGCCGGGCGAGCATTTCCTCTCCGCCGCGCTGGTCACCGATCCGATGCTCTTCGAATACGCGGTCGACAAGAAGATCTACCTCGCGTCACCAACCGTTCTTCTGCCGCTCCTTCGCGCCGTGGCCGCCGGTTGGAAAGCCGAGCGCACCGAGGAGAACGCCAAGAAGATGCACGACGCGGGAGTCGAGCTCTTCAACCGCTTCGTCAAAGTGATGGACCTGATCACCGACATCGGTTCCGCGCTGGCGAAGACGGTCGAGCAGTACAACAAAGCGATCCGCTCGATCGATACGCGCCTCTGGCCAAAGGGTCAGGAACTGCAACGCATGGCTGGCAGCGGCACGGAACTGGAGGCGCTGTCGCAAGTTGACACGCTGCCGCTGGAGTCGTCGAAACTGCGCCTGACGATGCAGGGGGATGAGCCGGCGGAGGTGTTGCCGTTCAGGGAATGATTGCAGCGCCCTGGCGGGCGCCGCGTTGTCGGTTGTCGGTTGGTTGCGCTTCGCGCGTTGTCTTTACTGGATCGTGGCGAATCGCGTATGGTCATGATGCAGCCGCGTAGCCAGCCAACCCCGCAGCGACAACGCGCGAAGCGCAACTAACCGACAACTGACAACGCGCGAAGCGCAATACCCCCAACGCGCGAAGCGCAACCAACCGACAACCGACAACGCGCGCAGCGCACTTCGTGTTATCCTCCGCCCGCCATGAACTTCCCCGCGCATGAGGTCAACGAGTCGACGAGCTATCTGGTCGACTCGTGTCTTTGGCTCTAGCCCACTCCCAACCCTGACCTCGCGGTGCCCTTGGCGTAGCGCCTGATTCCCGTCTGTCCGCCCGCCGACGTTCAGGAGCTGCCATGATCACCGTTGTCGATAACTACGATTCATTCACCTACAACCTGGTGCAGCAGATCGAGAAGATCTCTGCGTTCGAGTTGCAGGTCATCCGCAATGACGCCTTCGATGTCGACGCGCTTCTCGACCAGGAGCCGGAGGCAATCGTGATCTCGCCCGGTCCCGGAACGCCGTCGCGCGCGGGCCGCATCCTCGATCTCATCCGCTCCAACGAGTCCATCCCGTTGCTCGGCATCTGCCTCGGGCACCAGGCAATCGGCGAAGCATTCGGCGGGCGCATCGTGCGCGGGCGCGTGCCAGTTCATGGAAAGCTCAGCGATGTTCGACACGAGGGACGCGGTCTGTTCACAGGCTGTCCGACGCCGATGCAGACCGCGCGCTATCACTCGCTCGTCGTCGATCGTGAATCGATGCCCGACGCGTTGCGTATCGACGCCGAGACTGACGACGGCGTGATCATGGCCATCGCGCACCGCGACCGGCCTATCTATGGCATCCAGTTCCATCCCGAATCGTATGGCACCGAGGGAGGGGATCGGTTGATTGCGAATTTCCTGTTGGAGGTGCGGCAATGATCGACGTCGCCATCCGCAAAGTCGTCGACGGCAAGGACCTCGGGCGCGATGAAATGCACGAGGTCTTCGGCGAGGTCATGGACGGTCGCGCCACCGATGTGCAGAAAAGTGCGCTGCTGATCGCGCTGCGAATGAAGGGCGAGACATCCGAGGAGATTACGGGTGCCGCGCTGGCGATGCGCGAGCGGGTGAGCCCGCTCACCGTCGACCGCGACCGGATCATCGATACCTGCGGCACCGGCGGCGACGGACGCGGCACGTTCAATGTCTCCACGATCGCCGCGCTTGTTGCCGCCGGCGCCGGCGCCTCGGTTGCTAAGCACGGCAATCGCGCGGTGTCGTCGTCGTGTGGCAGTGCCGACGTCCTCGCCGAGCTTGGCGTGGCCATCGACCTCGACGCCCCACGCATGAGCGAAGTGCTGCGCCGGACGGGAATCTCGTTTCTCTTCGCGCCGAAGCTGCATCCGGCGATGGGGGCGGTGGCCGGCATCCGTCGTGAGCTCGGTGTGCGCACGATCTTCAACGTCCTCGGCCCGTTGACCAACCCAGCCTTCGCGCGGCGCCAGGTGCTCGGTGTCTACTCGCTCCATCTCGTTGAGATTCTCGGCCGCGTGCTGCTCGCCCTCGGCGCGGAGCACGCATTGGTGGTTCACAGCGCCGACGGGCTCGATGAGATTTCGATCTCTGCGGCAACGTATGTGTGCGAAGTGCGCGACGGCGATGTTCGTGAATTCGAGCTGACGCCGGAAGAGATCGGAGCAGGTCGTCATTCGATGACGGAGATCTCCGGCGGCGATGCGCGCGAGAACGCGCGGATCGCGCGTGAGGTCCTCGGCGGCGAGAACGGAGCCCGCCACGAGATCGTCGCGGCGAATGCCGGAGCGGCGTTGTATGTGTCGGGCGCCGCGACGACGATTCGCGAGGGCGTGGAGATGGCGCGCGAGTCGATCAGCAGCGGCCAGGCGATGACGAAGTTGCAGGAGCTGGTGGCGGTGACGAATGAACTGGCTTAACCCGTATCTCTCACGCTTTCTCACCTCTCGCGCTTCATTCCAATCGAGCGCCTTCTCCCCCGCGCTTTTCAGCGGGGGAGAAGGTGGCCGAAGGCCGGATGAGGGGGTATTGGCAGAGTTGGTGACAAATGGCTCGCGTAACCTGCATTTCTCACATTCTTATCGCGCCTCCCTCCAATCGAGCGCCTTCTCCCCCGCGCTTCTCAGCGGGGGAGAAGGTGGCCGAAGGCCGGATGAGGGGGCGTTGCATCAGAACGTAATCCGTGCGGGCGCCAGGTTTTCGATAAGGCTCAAACGCGGCGGGGATGATCGCGCTGCGCAGTTACTCCCCCCTCATCCGGCCTTCGGCCACCTTCTCCCCCCGCAAAAAGCGCGGGGGGAGAAGGCGCTCGATTGGAAAGACCTTCAAGAAACGCGAAGAGTCTCAACGAGCGGTGCACGCAGAGTGTGCGAGCTGCTGGGACGGCGGCGCTCCGCATGACGATCCTCGACAACATCGTCGCCCGCACCCGTGAGCGCCTTTGCAGCGAACCGCCGGCCGACCGCGACGCCGCGGATCATGCGGCGATCAACCGTTCGCCTTTCCGGTTGACCGCGGCGCTGCGGGAGGACCGCATCAACATCATCGCCGAAATCAAATCGGCGTCGCCCTCTGCGGGCTCCATTGTCGACAATCCTGATGTCGAAGCGATCGCGTTCTACTATGAATTGGGCGGCGCCGCCGCCATCTCCGTCGTCACCGAGCCGGACTTCTTTCGCGGTTCCCGCGATTGGATCGAAGACGCGTCTCTCGCCAGCGGACTTCCCGTGCTGATGAAAGACTTCATCATCGAGGAATCGCAACTCATTCGCGGCATCGCCGCGGGAGCGAGCGCGATTCTGTTGCTGGCATCGCTGCTCGACGCCGCGCAGATCCGCGACTTCATCGCCGTCCTCGATGAGTACACCTGCGACGCGCTCGTCGAAGTTCACGACGAGGCCGAGCTGGCGCGGGCCGTCGGTGGGGGAGCGCGCATCATCGGCATCAACAATCGCAACCTTCGCGATTTCAGTGTCGACCTTGGCGCATCCGAGCGACTGGCGCTGCAGATACCGCCAGGCGTGCTGCGCGTCGCCGAGAGCGGAATCAAAACGCGCGCCGACATCGACCGGCTTCGCACGTCGGGGTTCGATGCCTTTCTCGTCGGCGAATCGCTGTTGCGGCAGAATGACCGCGCCGCCGCGGTGCGGCAACTGGTATCGGCGCCATGACGAAAATCAAGATCTGCGGCATCACCAACGAAGATGACGCCCTCTTCTGCGCCGAATGCGGAGCCGACTTTCTCGGATTCATTTTCGTTCCCGGATCGCCGCGCTTCATCGAGCCGGAAAAGGCAGGCGTCATCGCGGCGCGGCTTCGCGAAAGCGGCGGCTCATCAAAGATCGTCGGCGTGTTTCGCGATGCGTCCCCCGACTACGTCCGCGAGATCAAAGCCGTGGCTGATTTCGATCTCGTGCAACTGCACGGAAGCGAGAGCGACGACGACATTCGCGAGATCGGCATCCCCGCGATCAAGGCGCTGCATGTCGCCGGCTCGCTTCCTGACATGCACGCTACGCCCACTGCGGCTTGGCTTCTTTTCGACACGTACGATGAGCGCCGCGCCGGTGGCACAGGGCGCCGTTTCGACTGGTCGCTCATGACGGCGTATGAGCGATCCAAGCCGTTCTTTCTTTCCGGCGGACTCAATCCCGATAACGTCGTCGCGGCGATCAGCCTGGTGCGCCCGGACGCCATCGACATCGCCAGCGGCGTCGAGACCAGGCCGGGCATCAAAGATCACGCCGCAGTAGCGCGTCTGTTCGAGCGCGTGAGGAGACCATGAATCGATCCGAGACGCGCCCACGCGCGGCTTCGTTGCCTGACCGCCGCGGTTACTTTGGCGAGTTCGGCGGCCGTTACGTTCCCGAGACGCTGATGGCGGCGCTCGACGAATTCGAAACCGCGTATCGAAACCTTCGCCGCGACCGTGCCTTCCGCGACGAGCTCGATGACGTCCTGCGCGACTTTGTCGGGCGTCCTACCGCGCTTACCGAAGCCAAGCGATTTGCCGAAGCGTGCGGCGGGATGCGGCTTTTCCTGAAGCGCGAAGATCTAAATCACACCGGCGCGCACAAGATCAACAACGCCATCGGCCAGGCGCTCATCGCCAAGCGCATGGGCAAGCAGCGAATCATCGCCGAGACCGGCGCCGGACAGCACGGCGTGGCCACTGCCACCGCTTGCGCGCTCCTCGGCCTCGACTGCGTCGTCTACATGGGCGAGGTCGACATGGCCCGCCAGGAGTTGAACGTCTTCCGCATGCGCCTCCTCGGCGCCGAAGTCGTTCCCGTCAACAGCGGCAGTCGCACGCTGAAGGACGCGATCAATGAAGCGATCCGCGACTGGGTAACGAACGTCCGCACCACGCACTACATCATCGGGTCCGTCCTCGGACCGCATCCCTATCCGCTGGTCGTGCGCGATTTTCAGTCCGTGATCGGGCGCGAGGCCTTAGGTCAAATCAAGAAACGAACGGGCGCGATTCTGGACGTCGCTGTCGCCTGCGTCGGCGGCGGATCGAACGCCATCGGTCTCTTCTACGAGATGCTGCAACACGATTCGATCCGCTTCATCGGCGTGGAAGCAGGCGGGCGTGGACCAGCCCTCGGCCAGCACGCCGCCCGATTCAGCGGCGGCGCTCTCGGCGTTCTGCACGGGACGCGCTCGATGGTGTTGCAGGACGAATTCGGGCAGATCGCCGAAACGCATTCGATCTCCGCCGGCCTCGATTACCCCTCCATCGGTCCCGAGCACGCCTACCTGCAGCAGATCGGCCGCATCGAATACTACGATTGCAGCGACGACCTCGCGCTCGAGGCGTTCCACAAACTGAGCGAGCTCGAAGGAATCATCCCCGCCCTCGAATCCTCCCACGCCCTCGGCTGGCTCCTCCGCAACGGCGCCTCGATCGGCCGCGAGAAGATCGTTGTCGTGAACCTCAGCGGACGCGGCGACAAGGACGTGCCGCAGATCGCCGCGCTGGAGGCAGCACGATGAGCGGGAGCACGGAGAGAAGCAGCCCTGCACGCGCATTGCTGGCGGAACACCAACAATCGAGCGCCCTTCGCCCCCGCGCTTTTCAGCGGGGGAGAAGGTGCCGAAGGCGGATGAGGGGGCTTGTTCATAGAATCGGCAGTGACACCACGAGCCCCTTTCGCCTGCCGGGAACAACCTCGTCTTATGGCGCGAGCCAGCCAATTGGAAGTGCCCCCTCATCCGCCTTCGGCACCTTCTCCCCCACAAAAAACGTGGGGGAGAAGGACGCTCGATTGGGGAGTCTTGTGATTTGGGTCTTCGCTGGTGCTCGCGCCATGCGCCTGGTCGGGATGGCCGCATGAACCGCGTCCGCAAACTCTTCACCCGCCTCCGTGCCGGCCATCGCTGCGGCCTCATTGCTTACGTCACCTGCGGCGACGGTCCGACCGTCGAGATCGTTCATGCGCTGGAAGAGGCGGGCGCGGATGCGATCGAGCTTGGTGTGCCCTTCTCCGATCCGATCGCCGACGGTCCGGTCATCCAGATGGCCGCCCAGCGCGCATTGAAGAACGGGACGAATATCGGCGACGTCTTCGCCATCGCGGACGAGGTTCGGACGCGGAGCGATATTCCGTTGATTGCCTTCTCCTATCTCAATCCCGTTCTGCGATACGGCGTCGACCGATTCGCGGACGACGCGGCAACGGCCGGCATCGATGCGGTGCTTTTGACGGATCTGCCTGCCGAAGCGGCGGCGGAGGTCCGTCCGTCATTCAGAAAGCGCGGGTTGGGATCGATCTTTCTTCTCGCCCCGACTTCGAGCGATGCGCGCATCGCGGCGGTGAATCGCGTCAGCGACGATTTCATTTACTACGTCTCGACGACAGGTGTCACCGGAACGCGCAACGAGCTCGATCCGACGCTGTTGACGCGACTCGATGAAGTGCGCGCTCGCGTCAACAAGCCGCTTGCAGTCGGTTTCGGTATATCGAGGCACGAGCACTTCGAGCTCTTGAAAGACCGGTGCGATGCCATCGTCGTCGGCAGCGCGATCGTGCGCGCAGTGGGGAACGGCGATGCTGCGGGAGCGCCGGCGCGCGCGGCCGCAGTCGTCAAAACGATTCTTGACAGAGATGCACCTGCGCCCTTACTCTCACCCGCCACATGACTCTCACCGCCCAGCGCTTCGCGTATTACTACGGCTACTTTACGTAAGCGTGGGGCAAATATCGCGCCCCGCTACGAAGGGGTGCTGACCGCTGAGTCGATCCGAACCTCTTCCCGCGCGGCAAGAGGTTTTTTCTTATGGATCGATCGGACGCAGAACAAGAGCTCACCCGTCTTCGCGACGCCATCGACCGCGTCGACGAGGTCATCGTGCGCCTCCTCAATCAGCGCGCGAAATACGCGATCGAGATCGGCGAGATCAAGGCCATTCTCGATATGCCCATCTACGCCCCCGAGCGCGAGAAGCAGGTCCTCCTGCACGTCGAGCGCACTTCGGACGGTCCGCTCGATCCGGCAACTGTGAGGCGTCTTTTTGAACGAATCATCGATGAATCGCGACGCGTAGAGCGCCACGCGACGGATCGCAGTTAGAGAGAGGCAGGGAGGATTTCATGGTCATTGTCATGCAAAAACACGCGTCGGATACCGACATCGAGCACGTTGTTGCGGTGCTCAGCGAACGCGGTTTCGACGTACACCGCTCCACCGGTTCGGATCAGACAGTTCTCGGCGTCGTGGGCGATGTCGCCAGCGTCGACCCGCGCGAGTTCGAGGTGCTGCACGGCGTACAGGAAGCGGTGCGCGTCAGCGAGCCGTACAAACTCTCCAGCCGTTCCTTCCGTCGCGAGAAGACCGTCGTAAAAGTGCGCGATATCTCCATTGGCGGCAGCGACGTCGTCGTCATGGCCGGTCCGTGCACGATCGAGAACGAGCGGCAACTCTTCGAGACGGCGCGCCGCGTGGCCCGCGCCGGAGCGCGCGTCCTGCGCGGTGGCGCGTACAAGCCGCGCACGTCGCCGTACGCGTTCCAGGGCATGGGCGTCGAGGGACTGAAACTGCTGCGCGCTGCCGGCGACGAGAACAACATGGCCACGATCTCCGAGGTGATGGAGATCAGCCAGATCGAAGCGATGCTCGAGTATGTGGACATCCTGCAGGTCGGCGCGCGCAACATGCAGAACTACAACCTGCTCTCCGCGCTCGGCCAGATCCGCAAGCCGATCCTGCTGAAGCGCGGCATGTCCGCCACGATTCAGGAGTGGCTCCTGGCCTCGGAATACATTCTCTCCGGCGGCAACTACGACGTCATCCTCTGCGAGCGCGGCATCCGCACGTTCGAGACCTACACGCGCAACACGCTCGACATCTCCGCCATCCCGGTCATCAACAAACTGTCGCATCTCCCGATCATCGCCGACCCATCGCACGCAGTAGGCCGCCGCGACAAAGTGATGCCCCTCGCCCGCGCCATCGTCGCCGCCGGCGCAGACGGCGTCCTGATCGAAGTCCACCACGAGCCCGAGAAAGCCGTCTGCGACGGCCCCCAATCGCTCTACCCCGACCAGTTCGCAAGACTGATGGACGAACTTCGGATCATCGTCCCGGCGGTGGGACGAACGTTGTGACCGGGGCACGTGGTGCCCTTGCTACATGGCTGCGCGTGCGGCGCGAGTTGACCGCAATGCGGCGCTTCCTGTCCGCACGTGCGGCACAAGTTGACCGCAATGCGGCGCTCCCTGTCCGCACGTGGGGCGCGAGTTGACCGCAATGCGGCGCTCCCTGTCCGCATGTGCGGCGCGAGTTGACCGCAATGCGGCGCTACCTGTCCGCAGTTGCGGCGCAAGTTGACCGCAATGCGGCGCTTCCTGTCCGCACGTGCGGCGCGAGTTGACCGCAATGCGGCGCTTCCTGTCCGCAGGTGCGGCGCAAGTTGACCGCATTGCGGCGCTTCCTGTCCGCACGTGCGGCGCAAGTTGACCGCATTGCGGCGCTTCCCGTCCGCAGGTGCGGCGTAGGTTGACCGCATTGCGGCTCGCTGTGTCCCCACTGGGGCGCGAGGGGACAGCGTTGCCGTACGCCGTATCCGCTCCGCGGCCCGACGGCGCAACGCTGCTGCGCGCCGTGTCCGAACGTGTGCACCCGAGGCGCACGCTGCTGGCGCCGGGTTCAGCACGTGTGCGCCGAGGTTGTAGCGCTGTCGACACGGCGACCAATAACGATTACGAATCGCCACGGGCCTCTGCACTTCGCCTATTACAGGACGCTGGACGGTATTATGGGGCCGCAGCTCGAGGCAATCGCCTGCGGCACAAGCGGGCGAACTGCTGCGGGGCTGGGTCCAATGAGCAATACCGATTCTTCCAAGCGCCGGCGCTTTGCGATCGCCCTGTCGTTTCCCGGCGAACGGCGCGCGTACGTCGAGCAGGTCGCGAACGCCTTGCTGCCCGCGTTCGGCGGCGAGAAGGGTAAGTCGCGCATCTTCTACGAAGGCTGTCACGAGCTCGAAGTGCTGCGCCCCCTCATTACACAATGCGAAGGTGGAGATTCATGAGCACGTCGGGCGATTCCAGAGGCGGAGCCATCGCCACTCGGGGACTTCTTGCCCAGACCCTGATCGCGTTACTCGACATCACCAAGAGCAGCCCTCCCTTCGCCGAAATCATCCTGGAGCCGATGGTCGGCAATGATCAGTTCGACTTTCTTTGGACGAACGCGACCGGCTCCCACGCGACGCAAGTGAAGTCGACGGAGGCCATCTTCGCCAGGGCCGACGTGGAGCGGTGGGCAAAGAAACTCGAAGGCGCGCGCACGAACGAAACCTGCACTCTCGTCCTCGTCGGAAACATCGCTCCGGGTCTCGTAAAGTTGAAATCGCTCGGGAAGGTCCTGCTAAAGCAAAAGGCCCTCGAGCTCGAAGGCCTCATCGCCGAGGCCGCGCAACGGCTTGCTGAGTTCATGGAACGCCAAGGGCTCAGCGCAGGCAAGGCGAGCGAACGGGTCAGAGGCGTCCACGCGATCGAGTCCAAACTCCAACATCTATCCACCGACGCCAAACCTCTCACACGTGCGGAGTTCATCGCCCTCCTCCGTGAATGGATCGCCACAGCGCCAAAAGCAGACCTGCAAGTGAACCTGTCCCGCTTCGACATCATGAAATACGCGCCGTCGAATCTCATCGGGCGCGACGCAGAAACAAAGGTTCTGAACGACGCGTGGGACCAGGTCGTGCGCGGTGAAACAAAGCGTCCCCACATCCTCACCTTCGTTGCCCTCGGCGGTGAAGGCAAGACCTCGCTCGTCGCGAAGTGGGCAGTGGATCTGGCATTTCGGGACTGGCCGGGATGCGAGGCCGTGCTGGCGTGGTCTTTTTATAGCCAGGGCACGCGGGAGCAGTTGGCGGCTTCGTCAGACCTGTTTCTCAATGAGGCCCTCACCTTCTTCGGCGACGCGGAGATGGCGGGCAGCGCGGCTGGAGCGTTCGACAAGGGGCGGAGGCTGGCCCATCTCGCCGGCGCACAGCGGGCACTGCTCATCCTGGATGGCCTGGAGCCGTTGCAATACGCGCCAACCACCCCTACGCCCGGCGAGTTGAAGGATCAAGGCATCGCCGCCCTGCTCAAAGGGCTGGCGGGTAACAGCCGCGGCCTCTGTCTCGTCACCACTCGATACAGCATTCCCGAGTTGCGCGCCTACGTGGGGAAAACCGTCGAGGAAGAAATGCTCGCGCGCCTTTCCACGGAGGCCGGCGTGGCGCTGCTCCAATCCTTCTGAGTGAAGGGCAGTCTGCGGAAAACGATCCCCAGCCCGGACGGGCGCACGCTTCGAAATGAATTCGAGCAGCTGGTCGAGGACGTGAAAGGTCACGCCCTCACGCTCAATCTCCTTGGCAGCTATCTGCGCGACGCTCACGGCGGGGACATTCGCAAGCGCGACCTCATCCGGCTCTCGGAAGCCAACGCCAAGGAGCAAGGGGGCCACGCTTTTCACGTGATGGATGCGTACGTGCGGTCGATGGCACCCGGCGGATTTCGAGTCTGGCTCCGGTGTCTCTTCGATGGCAAAGAGCGCGAACTACGCGAGAATGGCCGGCGCGCCCTCGCCCACCTGCGTTTGCTCGGTCTCTTCGACCGGCCCGCCACGGCCAGTACTCTGGCGGCGTTGTGGGAAGGGGAGGCCATCGCCGGGCTGACCGAGCCGCTGATCGGCATCAGCGAGGCGCAGCGCAACGTCGCCCTCCAGCGTCTGGAAGACGCGAAGCTGCTCACGGTAATAAGGGAGCCCGGATCCGCTGCGCTTGTGGCTCTCGATGCGCATCCTCTCCTTCGCGAGTACTTCGGCCAGCGCCTGCGCGATGCGCAGCCCGAGGCATGGCGGGAGGCCCATCGGCGGATCTACGAGCACCTCTGCGCAACCACGCCGGACAAGCCCGATGCCACGCTCGAAGACCTCCAACCGCTCTACGAGGCCGTGGCCCACGGCTGCCATGCTGGGATGCAACAGCACGCTTGTGCCAAGGTTTACCGCGACCGCATCGGGCGAGGGGCTGAAGCCTACGCCGTCAAGAAACTCGGTGCGTTTGGTTCTGACTTGGGAGCCGTGGCCTGCTTCTTCGAGACGCCGTGGAGCCGCGTCTCGCCCGCGCTTACGGAAGCCGTTCAGTCTTGGTTGCTGAACCAAGCCGCCTTCCGTCTGCGTGCCTTGGGCCGGCTGACTGAGGCCCTCGATCCGATGCGTGTATCTGGTGAGATGGACGTCAAGGTGGAGGAGTGGATCGGCGCGGCCCTCAGCTACAGCAACTTGAGCGAGCTGGAGCTGACGCTGGGCGAGGTGGCCGGGGCGGTGGGGGACGCCGAGCAGGCCGTGACCTACGCCGACCGTGGCGGCGACGCGTTTCCGCGGATGATCGGGCGCGGGATCTATGCCGGCGCTCTGCACCAGGCGGGTCGGCGGGACGAGGCGGAGTCGCGTTTCCGCGAGGCCGAGCTGATGCAGGCCGAGAGGCAGCCGGCTTATCCGCTGCTGTATTCAATTGGAAACTTCCTCTATTGCGACCTGCTCTTGTCAGCGGTGGAGAGGGAGGCAGGGAACGCGGAAAGACAACTGAAGAGTGAAGGTCTAGCCCGGTGCCGCGCTATCGCCGAGCGCGCGGCGCAGACGCTCAAGTGGGTGACCGATGCAAAACTCGACCTTCTCAGCATCGCACTCGACCATCTCACGCTGGGTCGCGCCGCGCTCTATGCGGCGATCCTCGAATCGCGGTACGGCAAGCGTGAGCCGGCGCAAACCTTCCAGTCACCCAGTTCCGAAGAAAGTCAGCGCGGATTCACCACTGCGACGTTGGAGCTGGACCACGCCATGTCAGGCCTTCGCCGTGCCGGCACGCAGGACTACCTCCCGCACGGCCTCCTCACCCGCGCCTGGCTGCGCAGCCTCAGCGGCGCGCGCACCGGCCCCGAGAGCGCGCAAAGCGACCTCGACGAAGCGTGGGAGATCGCCGAGCGCGGACCGATGCCGTTGTTCCTGGCCGACATCCATCTGTATCGCGCGCGGCTCTTCTTCGATGAAGCAAAGTACCCATGGCAATCCCCGCAGCACGACCTCGCCGAGGCCCGTCGCCTGATCTTCAAACACGGCTACCTGCGCCGGAAGGAAGAGCTCGAAGACGCCGAGGCCGCCTTGAAGCAAGCGTAGCGCCGGCGGCCCGCCGGCTGGTCCGCCGCCGGCCCGGCGGCATGCGAACTTGATAGGTGAGCTCGTGCGGAGTTACGTCCTCAACATCCGCTTCCTCTCCGGATTCTCATCCCTTCAGCGCTTCGCTCGCGTACACTAGTTCGCATGAATCGTGAGCCGGTAATGCATCCGTCCCTACTCAGGTCCCTCGCATGTCTTGCCGTTATTGGCCTCGCCGGTCTCTCGGTTCCTGAGGCAAAAGCCCAGCAGGTGCTGTGGGTCGGCAACGACAATGTAGCGGGCGGATCGCAGCAGTACACCCTGCCGATCAGCGGCAGTTCGACGCCGAACTTCACGGTCGTATCGAGCAATGTCGTCGCAGTGGCCCAGGACGGCAGCGGGAATCTGGTCATGGGCGACTTCCTGGGACAACTGAAATTCTTCACCGCGCCGCTGTCGGGGGCCAGCACAGCCTCCGCGACCTTCGCGAACGGTGCGGGGCCGAATACCGGCCAGTTCGCGTTCACCCCCGCTGGCGACTTCTTTGTCGGAACGGTCGGTACCGCGGTGAACAAATTCACCCATCCGTTCAGCAACGCCAGCACACCATCGCAGGTGATCACCACCGCCGGGATGACCTCGGCGATCGGCGTGGCGCTCGATGCCGCACAGAACATGTACATCTCCGACGGCGGTGGTTCCGGCAGCAGCATCTTCGTCCTGGCGCCGCCGTACACGGGAGCGCCGATCCACACGCCGGCGATCTCCGGAAAGTTCTACCGCAAGGTCGCCGTTAGCGGGACGCAACTCTTCGTCGCTGATGTCTCGGGAACGACGGGGAGGGTGGACGTCTACAACCTCCCGATCACGGCGGTGAGCGCGCCCGCCTTCTCGATCACGAACGGCACGAACACGCCGGAAACCGTGGCGCTTGATGTATCAGGAAACCTCTATGTGGGGAACCTCGGCAACTCGACCGTTACCGTCTACAGTTCGCCATTCTCGGCCGCCAGCGCTCCCGTGACGACGATGGCCGCAGCCGGCGCGCCCGCGATCTTCGGGATCGCCATCGGCAGCACTGTCGGTTCGCCGTCCATTCCGGCGATCGGCCACCTGGGTCTCATGGCACTCTGCGCGCTGATGATGGTCATCGGCCTCGTGGCGGTACGCACAAAGTCGTAATTCGACCTGACCCTTTGCTCTGCCTGCGGGACACTCGATGACCGCGGTTCACTTTCGCAGCCCTGTCTGCGCCTCACTTACTGATCTGCAGCAGGTGTAGTGATGCTCGTGATTGGGCGGCCGGCATCGGCTTGTCGCCCTTGATCATCAACCAGAGAAGTTGATTGAAAAACGCATCGTCGATTCGGTCAGGTCTGCGGAAGTCCAAACCCTCTGACATCCTGGCCGCGGCGGTTTTGGGAGGATTCATCTCATCGAGCGGCGCTTCCGGCGTGATGGCGATGTACGGCGCGAGGTTTGGAGATGTCGTGAAGACATCGGCCAGGGAGCGGCTGAAGTAGTCGAACTTCGACAGACGATCGAGCCCGAGGATGTCTTCGATCGCGGCGACGACGTCGGTCGTATTCGCGAAACGGTGAATCGTTCCAGGCCGGTTGTAGGCGGAGATGACCAGCAGCGGTCCGCGATGGGAATCGACGTGATCGGGGCCGGCCTGCGAATCGTCCTCGAGCACGAATACCACGGTGTCGCGCCAGTACGGTGACTTCGTCAACGCCTCCACGATGCGGCCGAGTGCGAGGTCATTGTCGGCCATGTATGCGCGCGGCGAGTGGTACTTCGGATTGCCGCCCGCCGTGTGATCGGAGGGGAGGTGCATGACTTCGAGCGCGGGCATGTTGGCGTCGGTGACGAAGCGGCGATGCTCTTCGATCCAGGCGTCGGCGCGCTTCTGGTCGGGGATCTCGACGTTGAATGGCGAATAGGTCGGGCTGATGTCGCTGCCGAGGTCCGCTTGCGTCTTCGGCCAGCCCTGCGGCCCGTTCACCATCTCGCCGTAATCGCGGAACGACACGCCGGCTTTCTTCGCCAACGTCCAGAGAAACCCGTTCTCCGGCTCGTCGATCTCCTCGCCATCGATGGCACCGCGGCGATCGGAGTAACCCGAGGGAATCGTCTTCTCGCCGAAGTCGGTGACGTACGCCGCGGTCGACCAGATATGCCCCTGCGAGCTGACCTCGGCGTTGGTAAAGAAGCGGTCGAAGAGTCCGAAGCGAAGGGCCAGCGCGCGATGATTCGGGGTCGAGGTCTTGTCGAAGAAGACGAGGCTCGGATCGCCATCCCCCTCTTTCAGATCGCCGAAGATCTGATCGTAGGTACGGTTCTCTTTGATGATGTAGATGACGTGCTTGAAGGGCGGATAGTGGCGCGGCGAACGCGTCGTGTTCCAGTTGTTCGCCGCGGCGACACGGCGCGAGTACTCGATAAGCGAGGGGGTCTTCCTGGTGATGCGTAGCGTCCCGTTGAGCTGTCCCAGCGCGTAACCGAGCGGACGCTGAATCCCCAGCCCGGGCGTCGGCCCGGTGGGATTGGCGTGGCTGCCATGACCTTTGCCATTCAGCATGAGCAGGTCGTGACCCACGCTGGCGACGGCCGTTGGATACCAGTCGGTAGGGATACGCCCGATCAGTTTCAGCGTACCGAGGTCGAAGACGGCGACGGCGTTGTTGTCGCCTTCCGCGACATAGAGTCTCGTTTCATCCAATGCCAGCGCATTCGGCGTGCTCCCCTCGGAAGGTCCGCCCGGCGCGCGGTCGCTCAGCATGCGGACGATTTTTCGCGAGTGCGTGTCGATGACAGCGATGCGGTCGCTGCCCGCCAGTGCGACGAAAAGCCGCGATCCCGACTCGCTCGTCACGAGCGCCGATGGATGACGCCCCACGTGCAAACGTGACTTCGCGAAGAGCGTTCCGTTGGTGCGTGCGTGAAAGATCGAGATCGTGTCGCCGCCCCAGTTCGAAACGTACACGTTGCCGTCCGAAGCCACTGCGACGGCGTACGGGTAATGATCGGTGGGAAGCCGTTCGATGTCGGAAGTCGCCAGATCGACGACCGCGAGCGCGTCGCCGACGTTTTCGACGACGTAGAGATAGCGTCCGTTCTTCGACACGGCCAGACCGGCCGGATATCGCGAGCCGGTCTTGTCCTCTTTCTGCTTGCCGAGGACGATCTTCCGCTCCGGCGCGGCCACGCCGTCTTTCCATGTGTAGCAGAAGATCGAATCGTCGTTGCCTCCCGAGACATACAAATGCCCGCCGTCCGGCGCGAAGGCGATGCCGTAAAACGCCGCCTCCTGCTTGATCGTCTGCGTGACAGTGCGAGTCTTCAGATCGACGATCTGCAAACCCTGCTCGCGCCAGCCGCTCAGCACGACGGCAAGCTTCCCGCCACCCGGCGCAAGCGTCATCCCCAGCGGCATACTTCCAATGTCGATGGACTCCCCAGCCGGATCGAGGCGGACGCCGGTAGCCAACGGACTGGTGAATTGTGCGGACGCCATCGTTGCCGCGCAAAACAGGAGAATCGGAGCACAGATCGTCTTCATATTGGCCTCCTCAGCAGTATCTGCGAAGAGTATCCGAGAGGGGTCAGGTCGAAACCGAAACTGACGACAGCTTGAATCGAACGCAATGTTCGTAGCGAGGAGTCGTCAGTTTCGGTTTCGACCTGACTCCTCGGCCGGAACGCGGCGCTCTGTGCGCTGTTGATGGCGATCGGCCTAATGGCGGTGTGCACGAAGTCGTAATCTGGGTGAAGTCAGGTCTCCACCGAATCTTCATCGAGTGAAGACCTGACCGTCGCACTACCTTCCACTGCGCTCTCTACCTTCCGGACTTCCCTCGATGACCGCGGCTCACTTTCGCCGCATTCTGACTGTGGACGAGCGACCGCGTCCTGGTATGCGATCGTCCCACCTTGCTGTGGGACATCGTGAGCGTCTTGTTTCCTTCTGTGTTCACCATCGTCCGAGTCCAGCCGCTGCCGGACCTGGTCGCGGTCCTGGTGACCGACCCAGCAGGGTTCGTCACCGTGTGCGTCCTCACCGTTGTGCCTGGCGAAGGACTCTGCACCGAGTTCGTGCTCACTGCTCGGGGTGTGTTCATCGGCATCGCAGGCATCGCACCCATTCCGCCGGCGTTCTTATTTCGCTGTGCTGCCAAAGGCATACAGACGAGCATGCCCGCGGCAACGATCGTAAGAATTCTGTTGCGCATTGTGTCCTCCTTCCGTTGACGTCGCTTCGGGCACGAGCTTGGCCAACGTCAGTAAGAGGTGCGAGCGATGTGCCGACTTTCAGTCACTACGCAACCACAGAGACACAGGAACACAGAGGGGTCTCTGTGACCTCTGTGCCTCTGTGGTGACCGGTTTTTCAAATTGACCGAATGGGTACAAACACCCAGCTCACACTCAACTCTCTTCCCCGAACGGCAAGCGCCCGTATACGCTCGTGCCGCCGCCAGGTACCGAGTCGATCCGGAGATCTCCTCCAGCGAGCGTGGCGCGCTCCTGCATGCTGAGCAAGCCCTGGCTTTCTCCTTCAATGGCGCGCTTGCGTGCGGCGGACACATCGAAGCCGCGGCCGTCATCGCGCACCACGAGTTCCAGGCTCCGGTTGGCCTCGCTGAGCTCGACCTCGACGAGATACGCCTGCGCGTGGCGGATGACATTGCTCAGCGCCTCCTGCACGACGCGGAAGCAAGTCATCTCCACGATGGCCGGTAGCCTGCGCCCGAGGGGAGCGATAGTGATGCGGAACGCGAGTCCGGCGCGTTTCGCCTCGTGCTCCACATGCCACCGCAACGCCTCCTCGAGTCCGAGCTCGTCGAGCAGCGGCGGTCGGAGGGCCTGGGCCAGATCGCGCATGCGCGCGATCGCGCCGTCGACCAGTTCAACGCTCTCGGAGCTGTCACACTGCAGTCGCTGAAGATTGAGCTTGAGGGCGAACAGCACCTGCCCGAAGTCATCGTGCAGCTCGCGGGCAACCACACGGCGCTCCGCCTCCTGCGCTTCGATCAGCTTGCGCGACAGCGTCTCCAGTTGCTTCGCTCTCCGCCCCAGCTCCTCCTCGGCGTTTTTGCGCTCGGTGACGTCGGCATTGGTTCCGTAGGCGCGCACCGGCCGGCCTGCGGCGTCGCGGACGACCGTGGCGCGGCCGAAGATCCAGTGCACACTGCCGTCCGGCCAGATGACGCGATACTCGATCGTGTCCGGCCCCGTCCCGCCATCCAACTGTTCGCGGCGGCGCATGACCCAGTCGCGGTCGTCGGGATGAACGGCCTCGATGTAATCCTCCATCCGTGCGCCTTTGCTCCGGTCGTCGCCGAAGAAGAGGCGCCCATTCGCTTCCGTGTTGAAGACCTGTCCGCTGATCAGGTCCTGCTCCCAGCTTCCGGTCTGCCCCAGCTTCTCCGCGTCGATCAGCAGCCTCTCAGTGTTGCGCAACGCCTCCTCGGCCCGCACGCGCTCCGTCACGTCCTCGTTGATCACGACCGCACCGGTGATGACGCCATCCGCGTCGAGAATGGGTGCCGCGTAATTCTCGATGGTCTTGCGCTCCCCGCCGAACGTCTCGATGTCGATCAGTTCGTCGCGGGTGGTTTGCCCCTCCTCGAGCGCGCGGTGCGAAGCCCACTCTCCCGGGGTGACCGCCTGCGCCGTGCCGTGGCGGAATCCCTTGCTCCTGGCCCACCGCTCCTCCCCCGAGGCGATCGTTACGCCCCAGATTTGGGTGGAGGCGGGATTGTGCAGCACGACGTCTCCCGCTCGATTCAGCACGACGACACCTACCGGGAGGGTCTCGAGAACTCGTCGCAGGAGCCGCTGGCCGGCTCGGACCTGCTCCTCGCTGCGTACGCGGTCGGTGATGTCGAGTGCGATGCCGGCTATGCCGACCACGTTCCCGGCCGGATCGCGGAACGGCTCGAGCTCGAGCTGCGCGGCGCTCGTCCCATCATCGATCTCCATCTTGCTGGACTGGCCCGCCAGCGCCTGCCGGCACCCCTCCAGGACACGGTCGCGGTCGGGGGATTGCGCGAATAGTTCGGGGACGGTTTTTCCCACCGCGGAAGGGCTGCCTGGGAACGCTACGCCCGCGTCCCACACGACGCGCAGCTCGCGGTCCGTCACGCAGGCCCGGCCGGGAATCTGCTCGGTGAAAAGCCGCAAGCGCGTCTCGGTATCCTTCAACTGGCTGATGTCGATCATGGCGCCGACGGCGTAGCAGGCGCGCCCATCGGCGTCGCGTTCGACCGCACACCTCGAGGCCACCCACGCCCAGGAGCCATCCTTGCGGAGGAATCGGTATTCGTTCGACCAGCCGGAAGCACCGCTCTCGATTGACTGAGCGACGTTTTGTTCGAGGTGCTCGATGTCGTCCGGATGGACGCGTTCGCGCCACCAGTTGACGTGGTTCACCACCTCATCCAGGTGGTAGCCGAAAATCGACTCCAAACTCCGATCCCACGTCACCGCGCCGCTTTGGAGATCTCTCTCCCAGATGGCATCGAAGGCGACGTGAGCGAGCAGCCGGTCTCGCGCGTCGCTGCGTCTACCTGAAGTCTTCGAGGACATATGCAGGCGGTACAGTGTTTCCGGAGCGTTTCATTATCGCCCCGATCGTGAATCGCGCACGATCGCGCGGCGGCCCGGAACGCTCTTCAGCAAATTACGGTGGAGGCTGGAGACCGCACTGCTGCCGCCGAACCCGCCTTCGCAGTTGATTCCGCTAGCGTCTCGTCGCCACGAGCTCCACAGTGTCGATCCCCGACCCGCAACATGGACCTGAAGTCGGACCGGACAGCGTCGCCCTGATCACACCGTTCGATACGGTGCCCGTGCCGTCGAGGGTGTACGTACACGCGATGAAGCCATTTCGCAGCGAAAGGTTGATCGTCGATCCCTTCACAGTCCCTCGTACCGACGGCAAGTCAGGATTGATATTCGCAGCGAACGCGCACCCATTCTGCCGGAGCTCCCAGCTCGTCAGATAACCGCTCGTGGGACAATGCCCCTCGTAGACCACGTCATAGATACCCGAAAGATCGACGCAGCCGGCAGGCGGGGCAACCGCACGCCCCCGTCCCACGCGAGACGCCTCGGTCGTTACCGGCCGTGCGCTTTGCGCCGATTGAATCGGAGAAGTCGGCAACTCCTGTGAGCAGCCGGCAAGGAGCAGAGCGATGGCGACAACCGAGAGCGCCTTCATGTCGAAAATAATGATACTCGCGCCGTGGGCGACTGTTGGTTATCAATACGGCACATCGGGACGCGGCGTAAGGCCTTTCAACTCTGCCGCGCGCGGATGCTGGCCTGTGACGAACCAACGTTTGCGTGCGCGCACGTTCTCGCGCCACCGCGCTGCGGATGTTTCGGCGAGGACGTCAGCGATCGCCAGCAGCAAGTCCGCTTCGGGAATCCCGCCTTTGCCATGCGTTCCCTCGAGCGTGAGGATCCGAGCACGAAGCAGCTCGCGACGTTTCTCGACCCCGTTGATCTTTTTGGTGAGCCACCATTGGCCGTGGCTCGAAACGGCGTCGAACATGAATGCGAACGCACGTTCGCTCTTGAGTACAAAGTACTGGCAGAAGTAGCGTGCACGATCGAGGATGACGCGAACGTAGCGAACCTGAATCCGCTGAAACTCGACGTCTTCCGACAGGCGTTTGAAGTATGTGAACCACGGCTCCTTGATGAACCATTTTCTGCGGCCGTTGATCACCTGCGATTCGTTCATCTCGTCGATCGCGAAACGCAGCTGCGCTGCCACGGCAGCCGTGCCCGCCGGCGTAATGACCGACAGGAATGCCGCAGCGTGCGGACCGAAGATGGCGTTCCAGCGGGCCGGCTGCTCGGCTGCGAAGGCCCGGAGGAGCGGTTGCAGGCTGCCGGTGCCGATGTTCCAGTTCACAAGGCCGAACGAGAGTCCCTGCCCGTCGAAGTTGCTGCTCAGTCCAAAGAAACCTCCTCTCTCGCCGGTCTCGAACGTGCTGGTGATCTCGACGGCCTTCCGTTCAGCAGGTGTGAGGCCGCTGGAGTCGAGAGTCCCTGCTGGTTTGGAGGCCGCCGACTCCGGTGTGGCCCCGATGCCGCGCATGTACGACCACACTTTGCTCCAGGAGAAATACGGATTCTTCCGGTGTGCTCCGGGATCCCAACCGCCCGCTTGCACCGCGCGTCCGCCCTGGCCCAGGACGGGTGAGTAGTCTTCGTGCCCGAGGAGAAGCGGGCTCGGAGCGGCGGGGATCGAGAGCCCGTGGCGTTTCTCGATGTCCAGGATCAAGCGCGAGAGCGCTCGGTATTGCGCATCGGTGTACTTCAAGTCGGTCGTGATCAGCAGCTCGATGCCGATTGAGAGCGAATTCGGACCCTTGCCGCCGAGGGGAACGAGATCGAGCGGAGATCTGAAACCGTACCGCCCCCACACCGCGAGCCACCAGGCAGGCGCGCGCCAGCCGGGGCTTCGAAACAAGTCGGCCTTTCCCGGATGCACCCAGCCGGCGTGATACGCGACGTGGCGTTCATCGGCAGTGGCGTAGATCGTCCCGGGAAAGTCGATGACGTAGTGCGGAAAGCCGCCGTTCGGACCGCCGTTCAGATAGTAGTCGAGCGCGTATTCGAACGCCGGTCTTCGAAAGCCGTTCTTCTTCGAGCGGCTTGCGGGCCCCTGACCGGTGGTGTGTACAACGATCTGCGAGATCTTCTTTCGAGTGTACGGAGACTTTCGAAGGCCGCGCAGCGTGATGGCCAGCGGGCTGAGAACGGCATCGCTCGGAACATTCACTCGCAACTGCAGCGGCGGTGGAATCACGCCAGTGTGGATCGGGCCGATTGCGGGTCCCGCGGCGCGCAGGGATTCGACATCGTTCGCTTGCGCTTCGAAGAACATCAATTCATGGAGAGCGGGTTCTTCTTCTCGGTACATGGGTCCATAGAGTGCGTCCGAATCGCTCCGAATCCCCGTCACACATTCGCGCGACCCTGATCGCGCGACGCTCGAAGACGCGACTGTGATCGGACCCGTGCAAGCTCCATCTTGGCCCCACAAGTCGAAAGGAGACTACGAATGAGAGACCTGGAACTGGAGAGCGAGTACGAGTTCGAGAATCAGTCGGAGCTCCTCGGTGAATTCGAGGGCGAGCTCGAAGGCTTCGGCGAAGGCGAAGGTGAGGGACCGCTCGGCGAATTCGAGGGCTTCGGTGAATCGCTCGGCGAGGGTGGGTTCGGCGAATCGGAGAACGAGCAGTTTCTGGGACCAATCATGAAGGGCGTCGGGTCCCTTCTTGGCCTTGAGGAGTCGGAGTACGAAGGGTCCCTGGGCGAGTACGAAGGCGAGCAGTTCTTCGGCAAGGCGTTCAAGGGCATCGCGAGCTTCGTCAAGAAGAACGCGCCGATGCTGAAGAACATCGCCAAGATAGCGGCGCCGCTCGTCGGCACGGCCATCGGCGGTCCGATCGGCGCGAAGCTCGGATCCATGGCCGCGAACCTCCTGGGCGAATCAGAGTACGAAGGCGAATACGAATTCGAATTCGAAGGCGAGAGCGAAGCGGAGATGGAAGCCGTCATGGAAGGGCCCATGAACGAGCAGCAAGTGCTCGGCGAGTTGATGGCCGCCGCCGCGTCGCGTGCATCGAACGACTTCGAGGCGGAGGCGCAAATCGGATCGGCGACTGCGATCATCCTCTCGCGTGCAGACATCGCGGCGTTGCGAAACGTGCTGCCCTACATCAACAGTGGAATGGCCGTGCTCACGCGGATTCTCCGCCGCCGCCGGGACACGCGGGACATCGTTCGTGTGATTCCCACCATCATCAAACGGAGCACCGTCTCGTTGCGGAAGAGAGTGGCGAACGGTGAGCCGGTAACGCGCAAGACTGCCGCTCGTGCCATTGCCACCCAGACGCGCCGCGTGCTCGGCACGCCATCCGTCTGCGCGAAGGCGATCGGACGCAACGTCCAGGCTACGAAGGCCGTCGCCCGCAGCAACGGGCGTCCGCGTCAGCCGCAGCGCTACTCCATCTGAATCGAATCGCAAACGGAACGCGGAGAGACATCATGAGCAGCACATACGAATACGAGTCTACGGCGCACGAAGCCGAGGCGTTCATGGAGAGTGTGAGCCAGGCGGCGCGAAGCGGACGGCGCTATCGCCCATTGGCTCTTGCCGCGATGGCCGCTGCCCGCGCGGCACTTAGCGAAGGGCGCTACCCCGATGTCGAGTCGGAGCTCGAAGGCGCTCTGGAAGGGGAGTGGGAGTCGACGCCCCAGGCCTTCCATCAATCGTTCGTCAACCATGAAGCCGCACCATCGGCGGCTCTGATGGAACACCTCGGCCACGCGGCAGCGGAAGCGGAGAGCAACGGCGAGGCCTTTGCGTTCCTGGCCCCGCTGATCCCGCTGGCGCTGAAGGCGCTGCCGCTCGCCACGAAAGTGCTCGGCATGGGTGCGAAGAAGCTGCTCCCGAACGTGGCGTCGAAGGTTTTCAAAGTTGCGCCGAAACTCATCAAGGGCGTCAACGCGGCGGCGAAGTCGCTGCGCAGCAACCCGGCCACCAAACAGCTCGTTCAGGCGCTGCCGCAAGTCGTGCGGCGAACGACCGCCGATCTGGCGCAACAAGTCGCGCAGGGGAAGCCCCTCAACGGCAACATCGCCGCGCGCGCTCTCGCGAATCAAACGGCGCGGCTTCTCGGGAATCCGCAGGCAGCGATGCAGGCACTCGGCCGGGCCAGAGCGCTCGATCAGAAGATCGATCAAGCCGTCACCTCGATGGTCCAGGGCAGCAACGGCGGGTCGTCCGATGACGACGGCGGCGCCAGCGACCTCACTGAGTTTCTGCGAGGCAGTGGTGGCGGTGTGCCGTGCACTTGTGGAGCGCAGCCGCAGTAAGCGTTGCCACGGAGATCAACATGACCGACTTCCTCGAGATGGTGACGGACGTGACGGCGGCGAAGCCACGCGCGACGCTCCCTGCACCGGTGGTACGCCGTGGACACATCCTCCCGGCGTGGCTGCACGCGCAGGCGGTCAACGTCACCCGTCACGCCGCCGGACTGCATCCATTCACGAGCGAAGAGTTCGGATCCGATGCGGCATCGCCCACGGAAGGTCACATTCGCTCCGTCAACACACTCATCTCCGGTTTGCGCGAAAAGCTGCTGGATCTGACCGCGAAGGTGACCGAAGCGGCGAAAGCGGCCGTCGACGACCCGTCGCCCCGGAACGTCACCCGCCTCGTCACGACGAAGGACTACGCGCATTCCGTCGTACAGGCCACCGAAAAAGTGTGGGACTTCTATTTCGAACTGTTCGGGCAGCGGCAGACGCGCTTCGCGGACTGGCTGCTCAGCTGCGACCGCGTCGCGCTCGACTGCTATCAGTACACGTACCTTGGAATCGGTCTCGCCAAGTCGGTGCCGGCGCCGCCACCGTTCTCGTACATGCGCACCGGCTTCTCACCGGCGACATTCCGTCGCGACATTCCGCTGGAGCGGTTGGGCTCGCTGCACAATCCCTTCCCGCTCATTCAACTGCCGTATCACCGGCTGATGAATCCGTGGACACTCGGTGCCGTCTTGCACGAGGTCAGTCACAACCTGCAGAACGATCTCGCGCTCGACAAAGTCGTTCCGCAGGCGATCGAGCGGCGACTCGTTGGCGCCGGCATGCCGGCGTTCATTGCCGCGACATGGAAGCGTTGGAATCGCGAGCTCTTCGCGGACGTCTGCGGCCTGATGTTCGGCGGACCGTCGATCGTGGCCTCATTGATGGACGTGGTTGGACGATCGCGCGAAAACACGCTGACCTTCACGGCCGGCGCGCCGCATCCGACGCCGTTCCTGCGCACGCTGATCAGTTGCGAGTTGCTGCGACGCATGGGCTTCGAGCACGATGCCACGGAGTATCGGCGCGCCTGGCTCCGGCTTTATCCGAGCCCGCGCTCCGGCGATATTCCGCGCGCGATGATGGACACGTTCGATCACGCGTGCGCACTCGTCGTGGACACCGTTTGCTATCAGCCGTACGAGCAGCTCGGCGGCAAGACGCTGGCGCAAGTGATTCGCTTCGAACCGAAAGAACAGTCGATGATCGAAGAGGCCGCCCAGCGGCTCTCGAACGGCACCGATCCCGGCATCGTTCCGGAGCGGTTCCTCATCGGCGCCGCGCGTATCGCCTTCGACAGAAAACTGGCGAGGCCGGGCGTGATCACGAAACACTTTTACCGCGACCTGGCGAGGAGATAGCGATGACGATGAAACGCTCGCTCGCCACCGTCAAAGATGCACTCGCCGAACTGACCACCGCGGTCCGCGAGCTTGCCGTAGCCGTCGACGACTGTCCCGCGGTTGACGGAGATCTCGCCGTGATCGACGCTCTGCGGGCGCACGCCGCGGATGTCGAAGGCGATGTCAGCGAAACCGCGACGACGACGTCCGCGGCACTGGAGGCAGAGGAAGCCGGCGACGGCAGGCGCGCCGCGTGCCTCGTTGCCGATGCGCACGAGTGCTTCTGCGCACTCACGCGGCGGGTGCGCTTTGATCTTTCGGGACACGGCAGTTTGTTCGAGATCGAGCGTTTGCCGGAGCGCCGCGGAATTCATTGGCGCCGCTGGAGTGACGTCGTCCTCCGTCAACTCGAACAGGTCGACCACAACGTGCACCGCGTGCACACGGCCTTCGTCGGCTGCTGGCAGGAAGTGGTCGAGCGCGGCGCAGCAGCAGTTTCGATCACCAGCACTCAGAAAATTGCGGTTGATCCACGGGCGCGGCACAAACGTGCCGCGGCGATTTAGGAAGGAGACTGTCCATGCTTCGAGATCAGAACAACGTGAGACGCAACGACGCGGCGGCGGTTACGTTCGCAGGTGCAGCGCTCAGGCCGAGCTCACTGCAGGCCTGTTCGTCGACGCCGGCCACCACGATCGATCCGGAGGCCGTGGCCGAGGGCATCTTCGGCGCGAGCATCGATCTCGGGAATCGCGATGCGGTGCTTGATCTGCTCGAGAGCGTGCTTCCGTTGGACGCCAGCGGCAAGGTGAGTGAATCGATCGTGCAGCGCGCGATGTTTGCGTCCGCGACGAGCAGCGCGATGACGTCGAGCGGACCTTTCGCGCCGTTTCATCTCACGGTGCAGACTCTGTCCGCGAACGGCGCGCTCCTCAATGAGATCAGGCCGCTCTCCGACTTCTCCCCCGCGAGTGGATGCGACTACAAGACGCTCATCCCGCTCATTCAGAACGCTGTCGCGGAGCTCGTGAGGCAGGCCGGAGCTGCGGATGGGCCGTTCCCTGGAAGCGTTAATGACCTCCTCCTGCAACTGACGGGATACACGAGCGCTCGGGGTGCGGGCTTCGACGTGAAAACGATCACCGGATTCATCGGCGACCTCCGCAAGCGCTGCGGGATCGGGATCAACAACGGCTGCTCACGAAGTGACGAGAGGATCATCGCCTCTTTCTCGAGCTACGTCGCTCTCACTGGCGCGGCAGTCCGGGCCTGGGACGAGGTGCAGAGGCCGGGCGGCCGCGAATTTCTGGTCGTTGGCGAATGGAAAGTGCGACGTAGTCTCCGCGCCATCACGTCCGGTCTTCTGCAACTGCGCGAGCTGGTTGCCGGCGACGCGTGGCTTACCAGCGTTCTCCCGACGGATCCGCCGATGGCGGCAGGAACGCTCTATCAATGGATCTGGGAGTACGTGAACGTGCAGGCTCCGCAGATTCTGCTGGCCGGAGAGGATGGATTCTCCTCGATCGATCTGACGATGAATGCGATCGAGAACGCGCTGACGACCGGCTTCCTGCCGTCCTCAACGGGGAAAGCTTGCGAAGGCGTCCCGTTCGAGTTCGGCAGCGAAGAGGTGGAGCGCGTCATCAATTCGATGCTCTGCAGCATCAAGCAGATTCACGATGTTGCCGGTCCGATGACCGGCACCTCGACGACCGGCACCTCGACGACCGCGGCCGATGTACCGCCTTCCGAGAGTGACACCTCATCAGCGACGAAGGAATCGACCGCTCGGAAACCCAAAGCCTGATCCTCACGCGCATTCGAGAAGGAGAAAATGCCATGCAAAACAGCGAATATCAACAGATGCTCGATCGCCTGGCGAGGGTTCGCGAGCTGCTCATGCAGCAGCCGGAGGCGCAGGACCCCCGGGCCGCGGAAGCGCTGCAGAACTGGGTCGATCGGCTCGAGGCCGTCGTCCTCGATCCCGTGGCCGACTCCGCGAAGGAGACGGGCGACCGCGGATTCGCGGACCTGATCGGAATCGGTCCGAATGCCGCGTCCAGTCTCGCCGATGTCAACGTGCCGCTCGCGGTAGACGACTACGAGGATGCAATCAACTCGGAGCGTGTCCAGGCGATGGCCGATCTGTACTACGTGTATCAGCACGAGAAGATCGGCGTGTTCCGCGCGATCGACAAGCTCCAGCAGCTGTTCCGTGCCGGTGCCGTCCGCCTTTCGAGCGGAGAGGGTGCCAATCAGCTCTATCAATGGGACCGCCGCGACGTGCTCCGTTTCACGAAGCGCGACCGCCTCGGCGCCTTCTGCCGTGGTTTCGGCTACTGCTTCGCGCCGCCACCCGTCGGTGCGCGGCCGAACCGCGAGTTCCACCATCTCTTTACGCATTTCGTCAGCGAAGTCGCTACGTACTGGCGCGACAAACGAATCTCCGAGGTCATGCGCGAGCGCGCGAACGATCCGACGTTCGGTTCGATCGCCACGGTGCGCCGCGCCGGCCTCGACTTACGCAACAACCTCAAGTTCGTTTCCTACGGCCATCTCAACGTGATGACCAAGGAAGTGATGATGCTGCTCGATGACGCATTCCGCATCCTGCGCTCGCCGGACATCCGTAACCTCTTTGGCGCGGAGACGGCGTGGGACGTGGTCGAGGAGGTGATGGAGCGCTACTTCGGGACGCATGTCAACACATCGTCGCGGCAGCGGATGGCGGTCGCAGGCCGCGACATTCTGCGATGGCTGGCGCAGGGCACGATCCGGACGACGTCGCGCACGCAGTTCGAAAACTCGCTCATCGCCATCGGTGACTCGGCCGAGGAATGGCTCACCAGCGCGGAATCGGAAGACATCATCAAGCCCCGGAACGAAGCGAGACTGCTGGCCTGGGAGCCACGAGGGAAGACCAGCCGGCAGACGGCGTAACGGACGTGTTCGGGCGGTAGTGCGGATTGCCGCCCGAGCGCGTGTAATGACAGACGTGATACCGTCACTATGTCACATACAACCCAAGTGAAAGTCCATGCGATGCAAATCGGCACGCCGTGCCCTCGATTCGATCGAGCCACACAAGGATTCCCACTCCAGCGGATTGACGGAGCTGGCCAGTGAGTTGATGCGCAGAGCGCGCGAGTCGAGTGTCCCGGACAGCGATGAGGGAACGCATGTACTCATCGACCTCGAATCGGACGGTATCCGCTGCGTGCTGGTCCGCATCGACGCTGCCCACGACGTTCAACCTCTCAGCCCGCGCGAGCAGGAGATCGCCCGCATGATCGCGCGCGGTCTTCCCAACAAGACCATCGCCGCGGTTCTCGAGATCAGCACCTGGACCGTTGGGACGTATCTTCGGCGCATGTTCGCGAAGCTGCACGTCTCATCGCGCGCGGCGATGGTCGCGCAGCTGATGCAGGAGTCGAACCGTCCGCGCTGAGGACTGCCCACGTTCGCGGGTTTCAAAAGGCGACTCCGATTTGGCGTCCCGATTCACTGCGAGCGACGCATTTTCGTGACCCAGCGCACGTCCCCCCGCCCTCCGCCCGCGCAAAATGAAACCCCCATGAAAGCCCTCCTTCTCGCCGTCACGCTCGCGAATCCCATTCTCTTCGTGACGCAGGTTCCCGTTCCTGGAGACTTCACCACCGTCGCGTCGACGTTTGGGAACCATCTGGCCTCGGCGGCGGAGGCTCCACGTGGGGGGGATCTTTGGATACGGTATCCCGATGGGACGACGAAGAACCTCACGCGGGGCGCGGGGTTTGGGAACGGCGGGATGCAAGGTGCGGGGGCGATTGCGGTGCGGGAGCCGTCGGTGCATTGGAGCGGGACGAAGGCGCTCTTCAGCATGGTCATTGGGGCGCCCTCGCAGCAGTACGTTTGGGAAAGCTACTACTGGCAGATCTACGAGATCACTGGACTCGGCGAGAATGAGACGGCGGTGATTCGCAAGATTCCCAATCAGCCGGCGAGCTACAACAACGTCAGTCCGTTCTACGGCACTGACGACCGCATCCTTTTTACGTCCGACCGTCCGCGCAGCGGCGAACGGCATCTCTATCCGCAGCTCGACGAGTACGAGGAAGCGCCGACCGTCACTGGACTCTGGAGCCTCGATCCTGTGGCCGGCGATCTGCGGATGCTCGATCACACGCCGTCGGGACTCTTCACGCCTTCGATCGACAGCTTCGGCCGCGTGATCTTCACGCGATGGGATCACCTGCAGCGCGACCAGCAGGCCGATAGCGACGCGACGGAAGGCGGCTCGTATGGGACCTTCGACTACGCCGACGAATCAGCGGGCGCCGCGCGTCTCGATCAGCGCGTCGAGATCTTTCCCGAGCCGCGCAGCAGCCGCACCGATCTTCTCGCCGGCACCAATCTCGAGGGGAACAGCATCAACCACTTCTTCCCGTGGGAGATCAACGAAGATGGGACATCCGAGGAGACGGTGAACCATGTGGGACGCCACGAGCTCTTCGGATACTTCGACCGTAGCATGAACGACGCCGGTCTTTCCGAGTTCAACGGCGACCCCAATCGGGCAAACAAGAACGTCGTCGAAAGCCTCTTTCAATTGCACGAAGATCCGACGCAGCCGGGTATCTACTACGGCGTCGATGCGCCCGAGTTCCAGACCCATGCCTCGGGACAGATCGTCCGTTTCGCCGCGGAGCCGTCGCGAACGGCGGACAACATCGCCATCACCTACATCACTCCTCGCTCTACGCGCGACGTCGCGCAATCCACGCCGCCAGCCGACGCGTCTGGGCATTATCGCGATCCGCTTCCTCTTGCGGACGGCACGCTCCTCGCGGTCCACACGAGCGAGATGCGCGGCGATAACAACGACGGCTCGCGCGCAGCGCCGAAGTCGCGTTATGCATTTCGCATCCGGACGATGACGCAACAGGGCGGCGTCTACGTGCCGGGAGCGACGCTGACGCAGGGCATCCAGGGAAGCGTTTCGTACTTCGATCCCGACGTACTGGTGACCTGGTCGGGCGAGATGTGGGAGCTGAATCCGGTCGAGGTGCGGGCGCGGCCGCGGCCGGCGCGGCGGACGACGCTGCTCGAGGAGCCGGAGGCGAAGATCTTCCGCGACGAGAACGTCGACCCGGCCGCGTTTCGCGCCGACCTGCAGGCCCGCAATCTCGCGCTGATCGTCAGCCGCAACGTGACCGCGCGCGATGGGGCGGACAAACAGCAGCCCTACAACCTCCACGTCACCGGCAGCTCGACGCAGAAGGTGTCGGGGAGCAGCAAGCTGTTCGACATCGCCCACCTCCAACTCTTCCAGGCCGACCAACTCCGCGGCCTCGGCGGCACCGCAGCGCCGCGCGATGGCCGCCGCGTGCTCGCCCGCGTCATGCACGACGCCGCGGCAAAGAACGCGCCGACTTCAGGTCCGGCCGGCAGCGTTCAGATCGCCGCCGACGGATCGATCGCCGCGTTCGTCCCCGCGCATCGCGCCATGAGCTGGCAACTGACGGACGCCGCGGGAACGCCGGTCGTCCGCGAGCGCTACTGGCTGACGTTCCAGCCCGGCGAAGTCCGCGTCTGCAGCGCCTGCCACGCCGTCAACTCCCACGACCAACTCGGCGCCGCTGCCCCAACGAATCCCCCCGAGGCGTTGCGAGCGCTGCTGCGAACATGGAAGGCATCGCAGACGACAACGCCACGGCGGCGATCGGCTGGGAAGTGATGTTTATCCCCAGATGACGCAGATCAAACGCAGATGAGGTTTCTTCAATCTGCGCTGATCTGCGTCATCTGCGGATCCGAAAAGCTTTCCTTCGATAAGGATTACAATCGTGAGCGGAGCACCGATGATCCGGCTCATGCGCGCACCCTTCGGTGCGATCCTGCTGTTGGTACTGGTGACCATGCCGCTTATGGCGGCGACGCGCACTTGGACTGGCGCTGTGAGCGGCCGTTGGAGCGACCCGGCGAATTGGGATGGGGGAGTGCCCGTTGCCGGCGACGATCTGGTCTTTCCACTTCTGAACGGGGGTGCGGGAGTCAGTACGAACGACCTCGCCTCCGGCACGATGTTCCGTTCGATCACGGTCAGTGGCCCGGGCTACCGGATCGGCGGAAACGGAATCGTCCTCGGCGCCGGTGGACTCATCCTCCGCAACATCTTCCTTGTCTCGCTGATCCACGCCGAGTTGAAGTTCGCCAGCATCACGCTCGCGGAGTCGCAGACCTGGAGCGGGCCCGGCGGTGAGCTCACCTACCTCGGGCCGCTGAACATCAACGGCAAGACATTGACGGTCACGGATTTCGTTCGCCCTGTATTCGACTCGATCAGCGGGTCGGGCGCGATCATCGAGAACAACCCGAATGGTCTCGTGAGCAGCGCCAGCTCGGCCTATCTCGGCCCGGTCACGGTCGATTCCGGCTTGTTCCAGATCGGGGGGACGGCCGGCGACGTCCAGGTCACCGGTCACGGTTTCGAGGGTGACGACCAGACAAATCTGACGAACGCCACCCTCGGACTCGCCGGCGCCAACGTCGCCAATGTGACGGTGAACGGCAGCGGTGCGCTCACACTTCACAGATCTCCGGGAACGTCGTATGCCGGCAGCCTCGCCTTCGCGCCCACGGCCGGCGATCCCGCGTGGTTCGTCGTCGCGGACGGCCCCCTTCCGGTAGTCTGCAACGTCGCCGGCAACGTGGCCCTCGGCAATGCGCTGCTCGTCGTCCGTCCCAGCCAGTTCTCCGCGTTCACGCTCATCCACAGTCAGGGTCACGATCCCGTGAGCGGTACGTTCCTTGGCTTGCCGGAGGGAGCTATCTTCGGTAACGGGATGTGGTCTCGCATCTCCTATGCCGGCGGTTCCGGGAATGACGTGACGATCACGCCGGTGAGCACGGCCGTCATTGGCACCACGACGACGATTACGTCATCCGCGAATCCATCTTCGCCCGGACAGATCGTCACGTTCACCGCAGCCGTGACCTCGGCCTCGAGCACGCCGGCTGGCGTGGTTCGCTTCTACGACGGCAGCCTCCTGCTCGGCGCGTCCTCGCTGACTTCTTCGGGTCGAGCAGCATTGGCCACCTCCTTCGCGGCAGGGTCGCACCTGATCACGGCCGCTTACCTCGGATCCGACACCGTGGCGACCAGTCAGGCAAACGTCCGCCAGGCCGCCTGCGACACGCCGATCCTGACGCAACAGCCGGCATCGCAAACGATCGCTTCCGGCCAGCGCGTGACGCTCACGGTCCAGACCAACGCCACGCCGCCGTTCTCGCTCCAGTGGTACCAGGGATTGTCCGGCGACACGTCGACGCCAATCTTCGGCGCCATCTCGCAAACGTTCACGTCCACGGCGCTGACGAGGAACACGTCGTTCTGGGTACAGCTCACCAGTGTCTGCGGCAACGTGCAAAGCGCCACAGCAACGATCACCGTCCAAACGAGACGGCGAACCGCCGGACATTGACTAAAAGCCTTATCCGCAGATGACGCAGATGAAACGCAGATGAGTTCCCCGCCGGCGGTCTTGGCGTCTTCGCGTGAGCGACTCGGCGTAAACAGGGATCACGCGAAGACGCGAAGAACGCGAAGAAGAAACTGATCGAAGGGCGAACGCACTGCAAAGCCGCTCGATCGGCTGCGATTCGCTGGAGTGAGACGTCGAAAAAGTCTCGGCTCACCGTGAACGTCGCCCATGCTGGTGCGACCAAATCATACTTGTGGTGGCGTTCATCATACTCGAGCGGCTTCTGGCAGTACTTGTATGGCTTTCAGTCACATTCATGTGGCTGTTGGTCCTACTTATGTGACCAATGGTCCAACTCGTACGATCATTGGAAATACTTGTATGACCGATCGTCCCACTTATGTGATGTTCTGTCATACTTATTTGACTACCGATCACACTTATTTGGCGCACAATCACACTCATATGACTCATCGTCAGACCAGTGTGATCACGATGCCGCATCGCTCCCTGCGGAGGTCTTCGGTGGCCGTTGTTTCACGGCTTTTCGCTTGAGGAACCAGCGCTTCCCGTCTTTCGTCACGGAAATGCCGGTCGATCTGCCGTCTTTGCGGCGCAACATCACCCGAACGGTGTTCACGAAGTTTCTCGAACGTGTCTTGAAGCCGCCGGCACGCAACGCGGCGGCAATTTCTGTCGAGTTCTTCGGCGTATCGACCGTTGAAAGGTAATGAGCCGTCGCCTCGTAGACGTCGAGCAACGTATATGGTCCGATTCCGCGCGGCAAGCTTGCCTGCGCGGCACTGGCAGCCATAGTTGCGATGGCGCCCGGCGGCATGATCGCCACTCCCGTTTCGCCGTCGCCCACGAGTGTGACTCCCTCTTCCAGCGCCGCGATCACGCGGTCGACGCGCGAGAGATCGGCCGCGAGCCGCGCCCGCTCCCGCCGCATCTCCGCGAGTACGTCTTCGATCTTTCCCATGGATCCGATCCTCCGCGATCTCCGCGTCTCCGCGTGAAACCGTCAGTGAATGACACGCGCCGCCCTACAAAGCGAAACTCACCTTCCTGTCTTCACGGGAGGCTTCACGCCGAGCGTCACATTGTTCTCGCCGGGCAACACCGAAGCGTTTGTAACGGCGTCGAGGCGGCGCGGGTTGAAGGTGACGCGCTCCTCCGGCGTTTCCAACGTCCAGAAGCGTCAATGACGATCTTCGACTGGTCCGGCGCGAGTGTTCCGAAGGCGATCGTCTTGCGCGCGGAATCGATCCAGATCCAGCCGCGGGTCTTTGCGTCCGGAACGACGTCGATCGGGTTCGTTGCCGCATCAACGCAGCGCCCGGCCATCAGATCGCTGCCTGGGGCACCGAGGCAGAGGCGTGGCGGCGGCAGGGGTGCGGTTTCCGTCGATGTAGCGGCAGAGATCATGAACATCAGGGCTGCAGTGATCATCATGGGTTTCTCCTCACTGTCTTGAGACGGATTGGATCGCGCGAGGTTACAAGAGCTTGGACTGTCGGGGAACCGAGGTGATCGTGATGCGCAGCCGGAGCTATACTTCCATCGTGCAGTTCGAGAAGAAGGCAACTAAGCCAGCACCCGACGAAATGCGGCCGGAGTACGACCTGCGTGGAGGGGTCCGCGGGAAGTTTTTTACTGAGTATCAGAACGGAACGAACCTTGTTTTGCTCGATCCCGACGTGGCTAAGAGATTCCGAGACTCCGAGGCGGTCAACCGCGCGCTACGTCAGTTTGTGGACGAGCATCCATCGACGAAGGCGCCAAAGCGGCGCGCGGGATAGACAACATCTCAACTTCCAGAGGTTCTTCTGGTGCCGCACTTCTCCGTCTGGCTCTTCCGGGGACGTCCGAGGGGTCTCGCGCTATCCTCGCGTCGGGAAGACAACATGAGGTTCCGACCACTCAGATTCTGCGCAATCCTGATTCTGGGATTCGCGTCCACAGGTTTCGCGGCCACCGATCCAATCCTTCCGCACCAGACCTTCACGATCGATTCGAAGTTGCTCGGGGAGACGAGGCGTATCAACGTCTACACGCCGCCGGGTTACGAGAAGTCCAACTCGTGCTATCCGGTGATCTACATGCCCGATGGCGGCGTCGACGAGGACTTCCCGCACGTAACCAATGACATCGACAGCGCCATTCGCGCCGGTGAAATGCGGCCGGTGATCGTCGTCGGCATCGAGAATACGGAGCGGCGCCGCGACATGACCGGACCGACGCAGGTCGAGTCAGACAGGAAGATCGCGATCCACGTCGGCGGGTCGGCCAGCTTCCGCGCCTTCATCCGCGACGAGCTCATGCCCGTGATCCGCAAGCGCTTCCGCGGGAATGGCGAGACGGCGATCGTCGGCGAGTCGCTGGCGGGACTCTTCATCGTCGAGACCTTCTTCGAGGAGCCGAAGTTGTTCGGTACGTACATCGCTCTTAGCCCCAGCCTCTGGTGGAACCATCAGGCCCTCGTGCACCGCGCCAGCAAGTGGTTGCGATCACGGCCGAAGCTGAGGGCGACGCTCTACCTTGCGACCGGCGGCGACGACGACCGCGGCGACGCAGTCAAGGCCCTGGCCGCTGTTCTCCGTGCCGATGCCCCGAAGAGACTGACGTGGTACTACGATCCTCGGCCCGACCTGCAACACAGCACGATTTACAAGGGCGCTTCGCCTGGGGTGTTCCGCAAGCTTTTCCCGCGGCGGTGAAGCCCCTGACCACCTCTGCCAACTGAATATCGGCCGACCGGTAACGTCGTGCCGGCTACACCGTGTCAACCGACCATGGATGCGCCTTCAGCCACTCCTCGATAAGCCGGCTTTGGTCGGTGAATGTCAGTTCGCGAGGCACGAGTTGCTGCCTCCGACACCACTCCGGCATCTCCCTCTCGAAACGCTCAAATCTCGCAGCGATCCTTGACCCGCTTGGAATGACAGCACGATGGGCTGCCGGAATGCTGAGCCAGTCCCGGACGATACCGATCGCCTTTGCGGGTTTGGCGGAATGCGCACGGATGTCCTGGCCGGAGATGTCTGAGCAGAACTTCTGATATCGAAAATGATCGCGGTCGAGAATCAAGCACTGTTTGGCGCGATTACGATCATTGCCAAATGCCGTCGCACCGAGGAATAGTCCGAGCTCGAGAGGCATGTTGAAGCGAGGCAAGCGCGTAGATCGATCGAGTTGCACACGAGAGATGTCGTGAATGCCAAAACCGCACTCGTCGACGATCCTCAGGATCTTGAGATAGCGAACCTCGCCTGCGTTGTCGTCTTCGAGCGCTGACCTGGGAACGAAGCCACAGTCGTACACCGCAAAGGTGAGGGCGCGCATCATCGGCTGGTATCGGCGATCGAAGGGACAGTTGATGAAGACGCTGATGTCGGACGAAGGCTTTTTCTTCACTTCGTCGCAGCGTGCTGTTTCTGCTCACGCTCACTCATCATTTCACGAAGAGTCTTCCGTGCGAGCTTGAGGTCGACTTTGCTGGTGCCGAAGCGGACGGTCTGAATGGTCCGGATCTTTTTGGGCTTCGTTGCCGTACTCCTCACTGTTGCCATCGGTACCCCCTAACCCTTTGCTAATGATACGCCCGAGGATGGTCCGCGTATTTCCGATTCCGCCTCCGTTCCGGCGACATCGCTTCATCCACTTTCCAGGAACGGTCCCTGCTGTACAATCCGCAACTCTTTGAAGAGGAGACCTATGCGCAAGAACTTACTCATTCTCATTTCCATCGCCGTGCTGTCGTTCGGACTGCTCGGCTGTCCGCCGAAGGAAAACGGCGGGAACACCACCACGGCTGCCGGTAGCGGCGAGATCCTCATCGGCGAATACGGCTCGATGACCGGAGCGCAGGCTACCTTCGGGCAGTCGACGCACAACGGCATCATGATGGCTGCCGACGAGATCAACGCAGCCGGCGGCATCAACGGACGCAAGATCAAAGTCCTCAGCGAGGACGATCAGTCCAAGCAGGAAGAGGCGGCCAACGCCGTCACCAAGCTGATCTCGCAGAACAACGTCCTGGCCATCCTCGGCGAAGTGGCGTCCTCCGCCTCCATCGCCGCGGCGCCGATCTGCCAGTCGAACAAGGTGCCGATGATCACCCCGTCGTCGACCAACGACGAAGTCACCCGCAAGGGCGACTACATCTTCCGCATCTGCTTCACTGACAGCTATCAGGGCGAATACCAGGCCGTCTTCGCCGATCAGTGGGCTACCGCGAACAACAAGCCGAAGAACGTGGCCATGCTCACCGACGTCAAGAGCGACTACTCGCAGGGACTGGGCAAGGTCTTCACGGCCAAGTTCACATCGCTCGGCGGGAAGATGGTCGGCACGCAGAGCTACGCGAACGGCGACAGCGATTTCCGTTCGCAGCTCACCGCGATCAAAGCGACCAACCCATCGCTGCTGTACGTCCCGGGCTACTACACCGACATCGGTCAGATCGCCATCCAGGCGCGCGACCTCGGCATCACCTGCCCGCTTCTCGGCGGCGACGGCTGGGAATCGCCCAAGCTGATCGAGATCGGCGGCAAGGCCCTCGAGGGCTGCTTCTACACGAACCACTACTTCTACGCCGACCCCGCGCCGGTCGTCGCCAACTTCGTGCAGAAGTACAAAGAGCGCTACGGACAGACTCCCGACGCGCTGGCAGCACTCGGCTACGACGACATGAAGACGCTGGCCGATGCCATGAAGCGCGCCGGCAAGCTGGATGGCCCGTCGCTCCGTGACGCCATCGCCCAGACCAAAGGCCTCACCGGCGTCACCGGCACGATCACGATCGGCCCGGAGCGCAACGCCATGGGCAAGAAGCTCGTCATCGAGGAGATCAAGAACGGCCAGCTCACCCTGGCAGCGACGATCGATCCGGCCAAGGGCGGCAAAGTCGAGATGAACACCGGTGCGGCTCCCGCGGCGGCACCGGCGACGGCGACAAACAAGTAGGATTCGGGTGTCGGTTATCGGGAGTCGGGGGTCGGATAGTTTCCGGCTCCCGGCTCCTGAACGCCGCCGCTTCTTCTCCGACCCCCCACTCCCGACTCCCCACACCCCACACCCGACACCAAACTTTATCTTTACAGGACACGGTCCGGCGGGTAGCGTTCGCCGGATCTTTTTTTGTAACGACGAGCACAAGTCTTGACGTTAGTCAGATTTCGGT
>Ga0247666_1000052_pt1 | contig 63073 bp, 119 predicted proteins | sample CNK07_metaG_FD_183025 | JGI IMG/M metagenome (GOLD analysis project Ga0247666, IMG submission 183025) | Soil microbial communities from Purdue University Martell Research Forest, Indiana, United States - CNK07 | ecosystem: Environmental > Terrestrial > Soil > Temperate forest > Bulk soil...
GTCACACTTTTTTTCTCGCTAAAGGATCTTGTCATGGCCAATTCTCCTGTAGATCATGTTGGTGAGCCGGGCAAGACGCGCCTGGTGATGCCGGAAGGTATGTCCATAGAGGCAGCGAAGGTGTGGATGTCTACAGTGTCCACGCTGCGCAGAATGAAGCTCAGTTACAACTCGGACGTCACATCGTTGCGCTGCTATTGCGAAGCGGTGGTGCTACATAAGCGGGCTAGTGAAGCGTTGCAACATGATTCACTGTTGACCAAGGATGGTACGAAAAATCCTTTGGTACAGGTACAACGCGATGCTGCCGAGCAGGTTCGGGTGTTCGCCCGTGAGTTTGGCTTGACGCCAGCAGCACGAGGTTTGCTGAACAAGGATAAGCCGGTAAAGAAAAAGGATGATCCCCCAACCGTGGCAGATGCGCCGGTAGTTGCAGCGGTGCCTACACTCGACGAAATAGCGAAGCGGCGGAATGTACGGAAATTCGGAGCCTAGGATCTGTTGTCTACCAACGGATATGGCATCTAGCTCAGGCGAAGATGCGATTGGTTTGGCCGAGGTAGCAGGTCTCAAGCTTGATCCGTGGCAGAAGACCGTGATGAATCAGTCCTTATCGGAACGTGCCGATGGTAAATGGTCGGCATTCGAGGTAGGGCTAGTGACGCCGCGACAGAACGGTAAGAATAGCTGCCTCGAAGTGCGTGAGCTTGCCGGTTTGTATTTGTTCGAGGAAGAATTGATTCTGCATTCCGCTCACGAATTCAATACGTCCGATGAGCAATTCATGCGGATCAAATTCCTTATCGGACAGTCGCATGAATTGAGTAAGCGTGTTCATCGTGTCCTGAATGGACATGGCGCACAGCAGATAGAATTGACAGCTACGCCGACGCTGATCATGGGATCTAGTGGCGAGTATGTCAAATACAGCAAGCACCCGCGCATTAAGTTCGCCACACGTACCTCTGGTGCTGGTCGAGGCTTTACCGCCGATTGCATCGTTCTCGATGAATCATATCGGCTACCTCGTGCTGCTATCTCTGCGCTCATGCCAACGGTGTCTGCCCGACCTAATCCTCAAATCTGGTATGCCTCGTCGGCGGTAGATCAAGAGGTGCATGAGCACGGTGTGGTCCTTACGGGTGTGCGCCAGCGAGGTATAGACAAGTCAAGTCCTCGTCTCTATTACGCCGAGTGGTCTGCCGACGAAGTTGAGTATAATAAGTTGCTTGCCGAAGCAAAACGTCATGGTATGTCGTGGCGAATTGCTGCGGGTAGTCGCAAGCTATGGCAGCAATCAAATCCTGGCTTCGGTTATCGACCGGCACTACAGGACACGATCGACGCCGAGATCGAAGCCATGCCAGAAAAGACGTTCAAAGTGGAGCGTCTGGGCATCGGTGACTGGCCATCGCTAGATGATGACGCATCTAGTGCCATCGACATGAAGCAATGGCGCACATTGGTAGATGCCTCGTCCACTAGGGACGGTGATTGTGCGATTGGTATCGACATCGCGCCGAACCGTTCGTACGCTGCCATTGGTCTCTACAGCTACGGAACTACTGGCTTAGGTCACATGCACTTGATCGGATACGGAGCCGGTACGAACTGGCTCATGGAACGGATCAACGAATTGCGGACACAAGTCAATCCGTTGGCTTGGGGCATGGGACTTGGCACGTATACGTCGCTTAAAGCCGATCTACAGGCGAACAAGTACGAAAAGCCAGAGAGCATCGACGATTTCAAGCATGGCGACGTGTTGGTCCTTAATGGAACCATGATGAATGGCGCATGTGGACATATCCTCGATGCCGTTCGCGATAAGACGATGCTGGTCAAGCCGGACGAAAACAATCCCGAGATTCTGGACGACGCCGTGGCCGGTGCCGTCTTGAAAGAGGGTAACGACGCGGTAGCGTGGTCACGCAAAGGGAAGTCCGATATCACGCCACTAGTAGCCTTGACGTGTGCCCGTTGGGCATTTGTGTCACTGATCGACAACATTAAGCCCGATCAATTCTTTGGATCATGGAGATAAGGATCATGGCCACGAAGATCTCGTGCTCGTTCTGCCACGAGTGGATCAGCGACCTCTCCACAGTGGGGCAGCATCGGAACGGAGCGTGCCGCGAGCCAGGAGCGCCGCAGGGCACCGAAGAGGCCTCTGCCGGTACGCGGACACCAGCGAGCGCCCATCGGCCGGTACAGAGCCGCTGGCAGGATGGAACCGAGACGCGGTGATCGACGTTCATATCGATGTTGCCGCTAGTGTCGCTGCGATGCCGTTGCAGGGTTGCGTGTTGCATGGTGTTCCGGCGATGAAAGGTCTCGAAGATCTCAAGCGCCATGAATGGGTGATACGAGAGACGGTGCCCGATCTCGTGATTCAAACGGGTACCGCTGTCGGCGGTTCGGCAATGTGGCTAGCGCACAATTGGTTTTTCTACGATGGGCCGGACGTTATCACTATCGATGTTGATGCTGATCTAGTAGATGAGCGTTTACATGCGTCAGATAAGATCACGGTCCTAAATGGAAGCTCGACAGACGAAGAGATCGTCTCGACAGTGAAGAACATAGCTTGGGACTATGATCGAGTACAGGTGATCCTTGATTCGGATCATTCGAGCAAACATGTGTCGCGCGAGATCGAGTTGTATGCGCCGTTGGTAAGTAGCGGTTGCTACCTCGTGATCGAGGATGGCATTTACGATTTCGCTGGCGAAGGTCCGTTCAATCCTGGGCCATTGACCGCAATCGTGGATCACATGCCTGGTAATCCATTGTGGACTCGAGATTTGGATCTTGAGCGATTGTTTCCAGTGTCGATGTACCCGGCAGGTTGGTGGAAACGAAAGTGATCATCCTGGCGAGGATCTTGTGGTCTATCGGATGGGTGTGCGCCAAGAGTTACGTGTCTCTACTAAGGACCGTTGCTTGGTTGATAATGGCCGTGAAATTGGGATGGCGGGACGGAGTGAAGCATGGCGGATCTACTCCGTAGGATCAGCACCGAGCTGTCCCGTTTGGACAACAAAGAGGTGGAACAGCGGTCTAGTATAGACACGTGGATCACTGATTATTTGCTGCCAGCAAATGTGATGAACTACAACGGTTATTCGTATGGATTCGGCAATCAGCAGGGGAATCCGAATGACCTGATCCAGAGTTACATGCTTGGGCAAAAAACGAAGGAGATTGCCGGTACGCTTCCGGCGTACACTGCGGCTATTCAAAAATCTCCGGCTGCCTTTGCTGCTGAATGCGTTCGCGCATCGGTATTGTCGCAAGTGAGGTTTACGTTTCGCAATCGTCGGCGTACTGCTACTGCTCGTCGATTGTTTGGCACGAGCGAGCTTAATATCCTCGATAACCCGTGGCCGGGTGCTGTCACTGGTGACTTGATTTCCATAATGGAATGGCATGTCGGTCTGGCTGGTAATTCCTATGTGACCCGACAACCTGATCGACTTAGGGTATTGCGTCCTGATTGGACCGCGGTACTTTATGGATCACAGCGTGAGCCGGATGATCCAACGTTGGCACTAGATGCTGATATCTTGGGATATGTCTATGTTAACGGTGGATTCAGCAATCCTAAGGGTCGTCCTGAAACGATCACGCCGGAGAACATGTGCCACTGGTATCCGTTGCCAGATCCTTTGTGTGCTGGCATTGGCATGTCATGGATGACTCCCGCCGTGCGAGAAATGCAGGCAGATATAGCAGCGTCCGAGCACAAGCTAAATTTCTTTAAGAATGGCGCTAGTCCCAACATGGTGGTCAAGGGATTGCCGAGTCAGTCCAAAAAGGCTTTTGACGAAGCGGTTGATCAACTCGAAGCGCGTCACACTGGTCTAGGCAATGCTTATCGGACCTTGTATCTTGCCGCTGGTGCTGACGTCACGGTTGTCGGTTCTAACTTGCAGCAAATGGACTTCGCTACCACGCAAGGTCAAGGCGAAACTCGCATCACGGCACTGTCGCGAGTACCGGCTATTATGGTCGGTCTGTCGGAAGGCCTTAAGGGTGCCGCGTTGAACGCGGGCAACTTCGGGCAGGTACGCCGCATGTTTGCTGACACATGGGTATTTCCTACGCTGCAAAACTTGTCGGCATCGCTGGCGAACATTATCAACGTCCCTACCGATGCCGAGCTATGGTATGACGTTCTCGATATGCCGATCTTGCGTGAGGATGCGCTAGATGCTGCTGCGATCACACAGCAATTGGCGACGACCATCGGTGGTCTAGTCCGGGATGGGTTTACACCGGAGTCATCTGTCGCGGCTGCCACTGCAGGGGATATGTCGTTGCTTGTTCCTATTCCTGGCTGGATCAGTGTCCAGCTACAGCCCGGCGGTAATGGTGCGCCGATAACGCCACCGAACGTACCAAAGACAGCAGCACCTAGTCCGGCAAATATGCCGAGTAAGCAGAGTGTTAATAAGAACGGCGGTAATAACAACAATGGCTGACTCAACGAATTCTCAGGGCGAGAATCTACTGGAATGCTACCGGTCTATACCATTCGAGCAGGATGGCATGAGCGATGGTCGAACCTTTGAGGGTTACGCCGCCGTATTCAACTCGCCTACTCGGATCAGCGGTTGGGAAGGCGATTTCAACGAGACTATCGCGCCCGGTGCTTTCGCTCGTTCATTGAACGAGAAGATGCCCGCGTTGATGTTCGAGCATGGGAAGCACCCTCTCATTGGGACGATGCCTCTTGGTGTGATCACTAGTGCCAGGGAAGACACTAATGGTCTATACATCGAAGCTCGGTTGTCGGATAACTGGCTGATCCAACCCGTGCGTGATGCCGTACGGGATAAAGCCATCACTGGCATGTCGTTCCGGTTCTCGGTTCCCGATGGTGGTGACACATGGGTGAGGTCTAAGGGCAAGCTTCCTGAAAGGACACTCACCGACGTCACGGTTGCCGAGTTGGGGCCGGTCGTGTTCCCCGCTTACACACCGACGACAGCAAGCGTACGATCCTTATTGGATGAACTTGGGGAAGAGCTTACCGGGCGATCGGATACGCGGAGTACCGATGGCGGTAATGATGAAGAGGAGAAAATCAACTCGCGTATCCGATCAAGGATATTCGCCTGGAATACCCGAAAGATGGTGCCGTAATGGGCGCAACCGAAGACAAGGATAAAGAGAAGCAGGAGCGCGCTAATCTCCTGCCTGAAACGTTGGATGACTTGCGCGGTAAGACTCCCGATGAGTTGCGCAAGATCGTCGATGTGCTTGACGCTCACCTGAAAGACCTCCACCAGAACGAGGTTGGCGAGCTTCGGGACATGGATGAGTCCGAGCAGGCAGCATTCGATCTTGGCATGGAACTGCGTGATGTTGCTGTCAAAAAGATCGAAGAGCACGTGCGCATTGCCGAGGTGTTCCGTCGTCGGCCGAAGGCAGTCGAACAGGTTTACGCCAACATCCGTAACGGGATCGATGAGCGTGCCAGCGATGTTCGCCGCTTGACCAATCAGGAGGCACGCGACCGTGCATTGAGGACGATCGAGTCGAAGAATAACTCGATCATGCTCAAGCCGGACCAGCTCGACGCATTGGATGCACAGGTTCGGACCAGTACCGATATCGCCCGCCGTGTGATCGTGACGGAGAACGAGGCATATCGGGAAGCGTGGATGAAGATGTCTACGCAACCGAATGCCGGATATCTTCTCAGTGATGAAGAGCGTGATGCTCTGCGATCATGGGAAGAGTACCGTGCAATGTCGGAAGGTACTAGCTCTGCCGGTGGTTACGGTATTCCCGTATTCATTGACCCGAGCATCATCCTGACGGCACAGGGTTCGGGTAACCCGTTCCTGCAATTGGCACGGCAGGTGAACGTTAACACGAACGCATGGAAGGGTGTTTCATCGGCTGGTGTGTCTTGGGCATTCCAGGCAGAAGCGGCGACGGTTGCGGATAACTCCCCGACCTTGGCACAGCCGACGGTGAACGTCTACATGGCACGTGGTTTCCTTCCGTTCTCGATTGAATTGGAACAGGACTACCCGTCGTTCGCTAGCGAAATGGCAACGTTGCTCGCATCGGGTTACGATGAACTGTTGATCGATAAGTTCACTCGTGGTTCCGGTACGAATGAGCCGACCGGTCTGGTCACGGCACTTGCCGCTGACACGACCGACCAGGTTCTACTTGCGACAAACGGTGCGCTGGCTACCGGTGACGTTTACAACGTGTGGCAAGGTTTGCCGCAACGCTTCCGGCGTAACGCATCATGGTTGATGTCGGTGGCAATCAACAACAAGATCCGGCAGCTTGGCACGGCTAACGTGTTCCACGCATTCACGGTGAACTTGCCGAGTGAGTGGGCCGACTTCCTGTTCGGTAAGGCAACCTACGAAACTCCCTACATGACGGACCTCACGACGTCCACTGTGCACACTAACGTGGCCATCGCGGGCGATTTCTCGAACTACGTCATCGCTCGTCGCGGTGGCATGTCCGTGGAATTGGTTCCGACCCTTGTGGACGTCACGAACAACAGGCCTACTGGCCAGCGTGGTTGGTTCGCGTACTCCCGCATCGGTGGTAACTCTGTCAACAACCAGGGTTTCCGTTTGCTCTGCTCTACCTGATTCACAATTGGTATTCGGTGGGTACGGTCTCTCACTGTACCGTGCCCACCGAATACCGTCCTTAACTAAGAGAGGTTTAACAAATGGGCGCTCTTTTAGGTGTGAATGGGGCAGGATTCGTCACAGCACCTGGTGCAAATGGTGTGGTTGCCACATGCACGATGCCGATCAATATGCAGGCGATCTACATTTATAGGATCTTGGTTCGTACTGGCTACAATGCCGGTACACCTGGTGCTGCCGAGCAAACTAGCGGTGGCAATATGCAGCTTAAACTTGATGATGTCCAGGTCGCTAAACTCGCCACACCACCTGTCGTGGGTCCGGGAGGATATGTGACGTTCGAGTTCCTGGCGTTTATGACGGGAAGCGAAGTAATCACGGTGAATGCTATTGGTGCTGCGACGGCTGGCGTTGTCTACAATGCACAGATCGTCTGTATGCCTGCTGAGACGCCGAGTATCGTTCCATGATGGACTACACGGCTACAGTACAGATGCTCAACAATCACGAAGATCACTACTTGGGAATGCACAAGTTCAAAGAGGACGTTCTCAGGTACACCGAGATCATTCAAGCCACGAAGCCAGAATTGATTATCGAGACGGGAACTGATACCGGGGATTCTGCGTTGTGGTTCTCGCAGTTTGCTCCGGTGGTGACGATCGATATCAGGCATGAGTACAGCGGTGTCGAGGATAGGATCATCTGGATATCTGGGAGCAGCATTAGCTCGTCAGTGTTTAGTCAGGTGAAGAAAATAGCTCAGGGCAAAAAGGTTCTGGTCTCGCTGGATTCTGATCATAGTTATGAGCATGTCGCTGCCGAGATGAAACTCTATTCCACTTTGGTCAAGCCTGGTGACTATATGGTTGTCGAGGATGGGATCATTAAGGAATGGTGGGGGATTCCTGGTCCGATCGAAGCCATTACAGAATTCCTACAAGATAATCCACAGTGGAGTCTCGATACGCAAATCGAGGATCGATATCCGATTGGCACTTCTCCTGGTGGATGGCTAAAGAAAAAGGGTGCGAAGAAATGATGAAGGTTGTCTATGCGAATAGCACTGGTCACGTGTCCTCATCACAGGGGCATACGGTACTGGTGATCCTTGGTACGCACTGGCCCGCTAGTGATCCAATTGTCAAAGCGTACCCGCACATGTTTTCCGATGATCCGGTCAATGGTCTGTACTTTTCGCAACCGCCAGTCGAATTGGAATTCCCCGAAGATGCGGTAAGCGAAGTTGCTCACCAAGCCGAGCAAGCGACTGCCGAGCCAGGAAGTAAGCGTCCTGTAAGGGGTACTAAATAACAATGTCGAATGACGCCGTAACTGTTGCCTACGTTCACCCGAATCAGATCACTCATTCGTTTCACCAGAGTCTAATGAGCTTGATCTCGCATGATCTCGGATCGAAACAACGTGTTGCTCGTGGTGGCTGGCTGGCAACACGTTGCTATGGTGCCGATGGAATCCCTGGTGCTCGTAATCTGGCGATCAAGGAATTTCTGTCCGAAAAGGATTCCGAGTGGCTATTCTGGCTTGACACTGATATGGGTTTCTCGCCGGACATTGTAGACAGACTCATGGCGATAGCTGATCCTGAAAAGGCACCTATCGTTGGTGGCTTGTGTTTCACTCACAAGTATTCGAGGCCGGATGGTCTTGGTGGTTGGCGCTCGGAAGTGGTCACTACCATTTTCGATTGGGTCACGCTCGAAGCGCAAAAGGCGCAAGGGTTTCTGTCACGATCGAACTATCCGATCAACTCGCTCGTGCGTTGCGCGGGTACCGGTGGCGCGTGTATTCTGATTCATCGTTCGGTATTTGAAAAGATGGCCGAGAAGTACGGTGCCGGTTGCTGGTATGAGCGCATCCCGAATCCTACGATGAACAATCAGATGATGGGCGAGGATCTTTCATTCTGTCTCCGTGCCGGAGCGATGGACATTCCCATCTTTGTCCACACTGGAATCAGGACCAATCACTTTAAGCCTATCTGGCTCAGTGAGCAGGACTACTGGCTGAATACCCATGCTGATCCGGCTACGACGAAGACAGCTATTCTCGTGCCAGTCATGAAGCGTCCGAAGAATGCACAGCCCTTTATGGACTCGCTTCGCGCAAGTACCGGCATGTGCAAGGTGTACGCCATCGCTGATCCCAAGGACGTCGAGACGGTCGAGGCATGGAACCGTGCCGGAGCAAAGGTTATCGCCACGAGTACCAAGACGACCTTCGCCGAGCGAATCAATCTTGGTTTCAAGCATACCAATGAGCCGTTCGTCTTTATCACGGGCGATGATGTGCGATTCCATTCGGGATGGTTGGATCATGCTCAGACGGTGGCCGGTGACAAGATTCATGTGGTTGGTACCAATGACCTTGGCAATCCGAGGGTGATGGCGGGGGAAAAGGCAACTCATCTCCTGATTCGCCGATCCTATGTGGACGAAGTGGGCGCAAGTTGGGATGGCCCGAAGATCGTTGGTCACGAGGGTTACCGCCATTGGTTTGTGGACACTGAGATCTGTCAGGCAGCTAAGGATCGTGGAGTTTGGGGTATGGCACTAGGTTCGGTTGTCGAACACTTACATCCCATGTGGGATAAGGCAGAAGCCGATGAAGTGTACGAACTAGGTGCCAAGTCCTCGCTGCAAGATCAGGAGTTGTTCACAAAGAGGTTGGCGGCGAATTCCGTTGCACAATGAGGCATACGCATGGTTCGAGAAATACGCGACACAGGATCAGGTAACGGTGTTGGATCTTGGCGGTCGCGATGTGAATGGTTCGGTACGTCCATTGTGGCCGAACGCTACAAGGTATGTCGTGATCGATATCTTAGAGGGACCAAACGTCGATATTGTTGCCGACGCCGCGACATGGGAACCAAACGAATCTTTTGACGTAGTGGTTTGCGCCGAGACATTCGAGCATACTCCCGTGTGGCAGGAGATCTGCGGCACAGCGTATAAAGCGTGCCGTGATGGGGGAGTGTTCATCGCAACGATGGCCGGTCCTGGTCGTGGCGCTCATTCCGCTATCGACGGTGGTCCTATTCGGACGTTCGAGTACTACGGCAATGTCAACCCTGATCGTTTGCGTAACTGCCTTGAATCACAGGGCTGGAAAGACATCACGGTTGATCAACAGTTCAATCCGTGCGATGTGAGAATGGTAGCGATCAAATGACATGCCTATTCGAGCTAGGTCGTGAGCAATTCGGTAAGGCCGGTATTAACTGGACTACCGATACAATCAAGTGTGCCCTGTTGGATATCAACACGTCCACTACCGCAACGAAGGCGATCACGGGTGCTACTAACGCCACACCGATTGTCGTCACGGCAACGTCGCACGGTTTCACCAATGGTGATATCGTTTACATTCAAGACGTTGGCGGTAACCTAGCTGCGAATGGTATCTGGAAGATTGCGAACCAAGCGGCGAACACATTCGAGCTAACTAACCCTGTCTCGGCTGCGAATGCCGTTGGCTCAGCGGCGTATACCTCCGGTGGTGTGGCAATCAACTTAGGACCGTCGGCATCCGGTGACTTCCTGAATGACATCTCTGGTGCGGTTGTCGGTTCGGCTGTCACGTTGACATCACCGACAATGGTGCAAGGTGTGGCCGATGCTGCCGACGTCACGTTCACCGCTGTCTCCGGTGCCAGTGTCGAGGGTTTCTTTATCTATAAGGACACTGGCACAGCATCGACCTCGACACTGATCATGTTGAACACGGGCAAGTTCATGGTCACGGCAGACGCGGCTGCCGCTACGTCGGCAACGTCCATTGTGGTTGAACCGATACCAGGACCGATTGCTAACTCGACGGTGCTGACATTCTCGGACGGCAAGACGGCAACGCTGTCCGGTGCTGCCGTGGCCGGTGACCGTGTGCTCACGGTGTCGGCCCTAGCGTCTGGTGTGGCGTCTGGTGCTCGTGCGCTGGCTCCGGTGAGTGGTTCCAACCTGCCGATCACGCCGAACGGTGGCAACATCACGATCACGTTCGACAACGGTACGAACAAGATCTTTAAGTTGTGACCAATGTGGATGCACATCTTTGGTCTGGACAATGGCTCCGGTGCCTGGTATCTATTCTGGTCCGGTATCGGTAGTGACATCGGTGAGCTAGCTATCATCGGTGGCTTGATCGGTGTCATTCGCAAATACAATTGTCACGTTCACCGTTGCCCGAGGTTGGGCAGGCATCACGTCGTCGGCACGAGTTGGGTGGTGTGCGCCCATCATCATCCGACTGGTGCGCCCACTAGTGATCAAATAGTAGAAAAGGGATAAGGCTATGCCTGCACAGTTCTGGGAATCCACATTAAACTCGCCGGGTATCGGTGCTGGTGCATCGTATACTAACTTGACGACGATCACCGATGTGTCTCCTGCTCCGCAATTGGTGCTGCCTGCTAATTTCCTCTATGTTGGACAGTCGTTGCGGCTCACTGCATACGGTACCTATGCGACGTCTGGTACTACGCCAACGCTAAAGTTGGGTTTCTATTGCGGTGGCGTTGCGGGTGTGGCATTAGCGGAAAGTCTCGCTATTACGACAACGAACACTGTGACGGTTAACTGGCCGTGGCACATGGAAGCGATAGCAACGGTACGCACAATTGGTGCTGGTACGGCTGCGACCTTTATGACACAGGGATATCTTGATATTGCAACTTCGGTGTCGGCATGGACGCACGTTCCTATTCCGGCAACAGCTCTTGCTGTCTCAAGTGGATTTAACTCGACGGCAGCTCAGGCAATTACTACTGGTGCTACGTGGGGTACTGCGGCGTCAACAAATATTCTGTTTTGCCAGCACTTTGTTTGCGAAGCCATGAACTAAGTCCATAGTGGAACGGGGAGGTTGCAATGGGTGGTCTGAATAAGCATCCACAGACTTCCCCGTGGATCTGGACAGCAAACGATTACCAGGACAATGTCATTCGTATCACGGTCAACTTTAACGAGACCACGAGGGCATTGCAGGCATCATCTGTGTTCCGTGATGCGGCGTGTGTTTACACAAAGATCTACATTGGAGTAGGTGTAGATGGCACCGTAGCTAGTACGCCGAGTGTGTTCACTGTTCCGAGTGGAACGACATCCCTGTCGTCGAATCAACTTAAGAATGCTGGCTTTAACACGATCGAAGATATCCTGGCGTTGCAAATAACAGCAGGGCCGTAAGCAATGGCCATTGTAGAAGATGCCTCTAGTCCGGCGTCGGTGACAGCACAGGCAAGTACTGTCCAGACCACCGTTACAGCATCGTTTACGCCGCCCGCTGGATCATTGATCATTGCTGTCGCTAGCAACGACTGGAATACCAACTATAGCGGTACGCCATCTATTACGTTCTCTGATTCACTCGGTGGCACGTGGACCGCCATTAATAACGCCAACGATGGCTCTAATGGTGCGGTCATGGTTGGTACCGCTTATCGCATTGTTGGTGCTAGTGCGGCAATGACGGTAACGGCGACATCGCCGGACGCTTTAACCAAGACGAAGCTATTGTCGGTTCGGGTATTAACTGGTGCTGCTACTAGTGGCACTATTGCGACTAGCTTGTTCACGGGACATGCGAGCACGACCAACTTTGTCCAGCAAACGGTCACGACGACTAAAGCTGGCTCAAAAGTCATTACCGTTGTTGCTGACGACAATAACGAGCTGCTGACTGTCAATGGTAATACTACCCAATATGCTCAACAGCAAGACAGCACCGTAAGTTCGGTTGTCGCATCTGGACGATCAACAAACCTGACAACAACGCCAGGATCACTGAGCATTGGGTGGACCGGATCAAGTACGCTGCCGCAAGCCGTCGCGATTATCGAGGTCATGCCCGATGCCGGTGGTCTTAGTACGGTATCTGGCTATTGGCCGAATACGTGGGCACCAACCTTTGATATCCCGAATACGGTATTGCCGACATCGGTACCGTTCCTGTTGCTCGGTGATCGAACCTACGTCCCACCACCACAAGATCTCGGCACCCTCGTTGGTGTCCAGAGTGGAGAGACGCCGGGCAGTACGGTCACCGCAACGGCGGGGTCACGCGACTTCGGTACCCTCGTCGGCATCCCGTCTGCCGAGGTCGAGGGTGCCGTTACTGTCACGGCAGGATCGGTTGATTTCGGTACTGTCGTTGGCATTTCGAGCACGGAGACTTATGGTTCGGCTGTCTCGGTGGGCACGAGCGAGCCAGGGTCAACGTCCGGCCGGTGGCCGAATAGCTGGGCACCTGGTCTAGACCTTCCGGTCACGCCGCTACCGTCGCTCGTTCCGTTCCAGCTACTCGGTGACCGTGGCTTGATCGTCATCCCGCCGACTGACTTCGGGACGGTTGTCGGCGTACCGAGTACGGAGACGCCAGGACCGGCGATCAGTATCAGTCTCACGACTGATCTTGGTACCCTCGTCGGCGTTCCGAGTGCCGAACGATCAGGCGCTGTCACGGTCGCTGCCGGATCGGTGGACCTAGGGACACTAGTCGGCGTACCCACCGCTGAACGGACCGGAGCGGCCACCACAGCGGCGACAATCGACCTAGGGACGGTTGTCGGCGTACCCACCGCTGGTGTGACCGGTGCTGCCGTAGTGTCCGCCACCGCGACGGTCAACCCGGTCGGTGTGCCGAGTGCCGAGCGTGTCGGGGCAGCAACGCTACTGTCCACAGTGGACTTCGGTACGGTCGCGGGGATCTCGTCGAGTGAGATCATCGGTGCCACGATCACGATCCTTGCGCCACCCCCGCCGTCAACGTTTGCCGGTCAATTTGTGCCGGGGCAGGTATTGTTATCACCTGCTCCGCTCAAGACACCGAGCTGGCCGTGGCGTAATAACGTTTCGTATTACCCACCGATAGATGCCGGTGCTGCATTCGTCTGTCAGGACTTCGCGACTGTCGTGAGTGTACGGACGTACGATGGCACCTCGTCTGTCCACACCGACGATGGCACGGTGTATGTGCATACTGACGACGGAACAGTCAATGTTCACACTGACGACGGAACGGTGAACGTCCACACCGATGATGGGACAACCAATGTGCATACGCTTGATGGCACAGCCGATAACTGTGGACGGTGAATGATGGCCACGAGTCAACCGATCACCTTGAACAATAACAACGATGAAGATATCGATGCCACGATCACGACTAACGTTCCGGTGCCGGGCACGACGTTGAACATCACCGGCTTTACTATCGAAGCGTATTTCAAGACGACAGCGGCAACGTCTGATACTGATCCGAGCACATGGAAAGGATCGACAGCGACCAGCGGCGTAACGATCACCGATGGTCCTAACGGGAAGATCTCTATCGCTATCCCTGCTGCCAGTGTCGTGACGTCGGTCGGTTGGTATCGGGTAGATGTGATCAGTGCTGGTAAACGCAAGACTGCTGTCTATGGCACTGTTGCTGTCCACTTAGCATAAGGAATAGATCATGCCACTAGGTACGGCATACGCCACGTTATCGGAACTCAAGACACGACTAGGGATCACCGATGCTAACGATGATGCTAGGGCAACGAATGCCTTGGCATCTGCCACGTCTGGGATCAATGGTTTCTGTGGACGTCAATTCAATGATGCCGGTTCGACGTCAACTCGGTTGTATAGACCAGATTCAGCGTACGTGTGTCCGGTCGATGACTTCTCCACTACGACGGGACTTAGCATCACGGTCAACAATGCACCGTGGACAACTCTCCAATATGAACTCGATCCGCTTAACGGTGTGGTAGACGGTGAGCCAGGCTTTCCGTATTCGAGGATTCACGCTATTCAGGGCAATACGTTCTACCCTACGTGGCCGGGTAAAGCGAATGTGTCTGTTACCGCACAGTGGGGATGGGCTGCCGTTCCCGATGCTGTTCACGATGCTTGCCTGATTGCAGCGGAAGAGATATTCAAGTTGCGTGATCTTCCGTTTGGTGTTGGTGGTTACGGTCAATTCGGTGTGATTCAAGTACGGAACAATCCATTTGTCGCGAGGATGCTGGCACGGTATCAGCGTTATCCTCTGTTGGTGGCGTGATGTCTGATATCAGGAATGTGATCCTTGGTATTGGCGGACGGCTCAGTACGATCAGCGGATTGCGGGTATATACCCGTCGTCCTGGTACGATCGAACCACCGGCAGCGATCATCTCGGTGCAATCAATTGAATATGATCTTTCGTTCGACAAGGTCGAGGATGCCACGTTTCTGATCACTGTCTTTACGCAAATGGGAAGTGATCGAGGCGAGGACCAACTCTATTCCTTTATGGACAAGACCGGTGCCAATTCCATTAACTCATGTATCGACGGAGACCAAACGTTAGGTGGGGTAGTGCAATTCTCGAACGTGACCAGGGTGCAAACGCCAGGCATCGCCACCTTTGCGGGGATGGATTATTACGCTGCCGCATTTGAGATGGTAGTGGGATTATGAGAATCCTTGCTGCACATCCGGGGCCGAGATTCAGTGTGCATGATGTCCACGTGGGATGGACCGAAGCGCTCCGTGAGGTTGGCAACAGGGTGGCCGAGTATGATCTGTCCACTCGACTCACGATGTATGATGCCGCACTGATCGAGGGTCCTAACAAGACGGTCAAAAAGGCTTTCAGTCCCGAGCAGGCAGTACAACTTGCAGTGAACGGTTTGTGCGCCGCATTGTATCGACTCAAGCCAGAAGTGTTGTTCGTGACCTACGCTCGTTTCTATCCTAATGAGATCTTCGATCTGGCCCGGACGTATGGCACGAAGATCGTGGTCATGCACACCGAAAGTCCATACGAGGATGAGCGGCAATTAGAAGTCGCAAGCCACGCCGATATCAACCTCGTCAATGATCCAACGCACCTGGTCAAGTTCAACGAGGTGGCACCGACCTATTACATGCCACATAGTTACCGTGAGGGATTCCACCAACCTGGTGATCAAAAGGCATCTGTCGCTGGTGATTTCGTGTTTGTGGGAACGGGCTATAAGTCCCGGATCAATTTCTTCGATCAGATGAACTTCGATGGTCTAGACGTGTTGCTCGCCGGTAACTGGCAGATGCTCAGTGATGATTCGCACCTTCGCAAGTACGTCATACATGACTTCGATGAATGCCTCGACAATCAGCAAACGGTCGAGGTGTACCAATCATGCAAAGTTGGTATGAACCTATATCGACGTGAAGTTGATATGGGGGATTCCATTACCGAGGAAGGGTGGTCGTGCGGGCCAAGAGAGATCGAGATGGCTGCATGTGGATTATTCTTTTTGCGTGAATCACGTGGTGAATCCAATGAGCTATTTCCGATGCTGCCAACGTTCGTAACTCCGGATGATGCTAGTGACGAATTGCACTGGTACCTAAAGCATGACGATATTCGTCGTGAGGCTATAGAGGATGCCAGGGCGAGAATTGCAGATAGAACTTTCGTTAACCGTGCATCGGAACTGATGCAATTGTTGGAAGGATTACCTAATGGCTAGGATTCACGGTCGTAACGGCGTGATCTATTTCGATGTGGTCGGTGGTGGCAACGCATCCAACCTACCATTCCAGGCGAAGTGGTCACTCAACTTCGTGACTGACACTGACGAAGTTACCGCATTCGGTGACGCGAACAAAAACTACGTCGCCGGTCTGCCGGACGCATCTGGCGATTTCAGCGGGTTCTACGACGATGCAACCAACCAAACTTACACGGCTGCCAGTGATGGTATTGCTCGTAAGTTCTACTTGTACCCGTCGTCATCGAAGACCACGCAGTACTTCTACGGCAACATCATCGCTGACTTCAAAGTGGACGCTGCCGTGTCGAGTGCTACCGCTGTCGCGTGTTCGTGGAAAGCGGCTGGTCCGATCACCAAGCTAGGGTAATAAAATGGCCGAGGCAGAAGCTCGTATCGATGTTGATGTTACGGGTGGCGATAGGCTCAAGGCATTGCGGTTGCGCCTTAAGGAAGTCGAGAAGACATTCAAGCTCGAATTCCAGGCTGCTATTCGTGCTGCCTTAGAGCCGTTGAAAGATGAGGTTCGCCAGTCCGCTTTAGACAGGTTGCCGAAGCGCGGCGGGCTGGCGGCCAAGGTTGCTGCTAGTACATTCTCGATTCGCAATAAGCCGTCGAGTGTGTTGTTCCAAACGACCAACCCCTATGCCATTAAGCGGATCGATCAGGGGAGTGTACGCCACCCCGTATACGGTAACCGTAAGGCATGGGTAATTGAAAAGGTACAACCTGGATTCTGGTCTAAGCCAATCGAAGATAGTGGCCCGAAGGTAGAAGCCAAGGTGTCTACGCTAATCGAAGAAACGATCAGGAAGATTGATAGGTGAATAATGGCGCGACAGAAGCTCAAGATCATCATGGAGAATGGTGATCAGTTCGAGGTCAAGGTTACCCCTAAGGTCGAGGTAGCCGTTGAGAAGTATTTCAAGATCGGTATGCAGTCGATGGGTGGCGACGCTCACGCCGAGCACCTGTACTACATGGCATACATTGCGTTGCACTACATGGGCAAAGAGAGTCGGTCCTTTGCGGACTTTATGAACGAGCTAGAAGATGTCGATGTGATCAAGGCGACGCCAGAAGATGATGACGCTAACGACCCTTTTACGACGGGACAACAAGAGATCTCGTCAAGCTGAGCATCGCCACCAACATACCGTTCCAATTTCTCGAAGAGTTAGACGAACAGATCATACTAACGTATTTCGATGTGATGGAACAAAACGCGGCAGATGAGAAGAATACATGGTGAGACGTGGCAACTCTTGATTTCAATATCTTCGCGAAAGACCTGGCATCCGGGTCTCTCGCGAAGATCGGTGCTGCCTTTGAGGGACTTGATCTCAAGCTCGATAAGATGCGCGGCAAGGTTGTCACGATCTTACTTAACGTCGATGAAAAGGGTGCTGTCACTAAGCTGGCAGCAACCGAAGGTGCAATCAAAAAGGTTGATTCATCTGCCGCTAGAGCTGCCGGTGGTTCGGGTGGTCTATCTAGTTGGGGTAGGACATTCGCCTCGTTCGGTGCCGGTCTCGGTATCCACAGTGGAAAGATCGGTGAGGTTGGCAAGGCATTCGAGGAAACCGATAAGTCTGCGCACAAAGCTGCCGGTCCTGGCTCCGGTATCAAGTCTGCCGGTATCGGCTTCCTGGCGCTCGGTGCTGCGGCCACTGTCGTCATTGGAGAGTCAGTTAACCTCGCCATTAAGTTCGATGAGTCAACACACAAGCTGGCTGCCAGTGCTGGTATCTCGGTTGATTCTGCGAAGAAAATTGGTGATGCGTTCCTGACTACAGGTGGACAGACGACGTTCACCGCGACGCAAATGGAAGAGGCTTTCGGGCCGGTAGCTGCGAAGCTAGGCGAGTTGCAAGGTCACGCGCTAAGTTCCAATGAAGCCTTGAAATTCATGAATGCTGCGATGGCAGCAACCGAGGCAACAGGTGGGGATCTTAACGCAACGACCGACGCACTGTCGAAGGTCATGTCGAATTTCCATATCAATGTGCAATTCGCATCTTCGGCTGCCGATGCTCTTACTAATGCCAGCTTGCTCTTGAACATTCCTATCGCTGATCTTGCCGATGGTATGGACAAGTTGCATGGCAAGTTAGGGGAGGCAGCACCGAACCTTGGTGAGATGTCAACCCTGATGGTTGATCTCGGCAACAACGCTGGCCTTAAGGGAACCAAGGGTGTTCAAGTCCTCTTTGGAGCGATTGAACATCTGTTGGGTAATAGCAAGGAAGCTAAGGGCGAGATTCAGCAGCTCGGTTTGCGGACCCTCGACAGCACTGGTCATTTCGTTGGCATGAGATCGATCATTGAACAATTGAATCCGAAGTTTGCTGCCATGACGGAAGATCAGCGACGGCAAGCGGCAACGGCTCTTGTCGGTGGGGCAGCACAGGGTGCGTTCAACAAGATCATCTCTGATGGCGTCGGCAAGTACGATGAATTGACAAACAAGATCACGGCATCGGGTAGCGCTCAGGAGGCAGCAGAGAAACGGACGAATGATCTTAAAGGCAACATGGAGAAATTCAAGGCGGCAATTCAGGATGCGGCTATCTCTATTGGCAATGCCTTTATTCCAACGCTCACTAGGATCGTTCAATTCATTGCACCGGTAATCCTGGCGATATCGAGATTCATCGAAAAGCATCCGGTCCTTGTCGCGGTGGTACTTGGTGCGGTTGCTGCCATTGGTATCCTGATCGGCATTATCTGGGCACTAGGCTTCGCGCTTAGCGTACTCATGGCTCACCCGATCATTGCGGTGATCGTAGGTATCGCTGCACTAGTGATTGCCATCGTTGCTCTTGAGTTAAAGTTCCACTTTATCGAGACGGCAGCTAGGGCCGTAGCCAATTTCTTTAAGGGTCCGTTTGTCGATGCCTTTAAGCACGTATGGGAATTCCTACAACAATGGGGTCCGGCGATCCTTGCCGTATTCCTGCCGTTCATCGGAATCCCATTACTGATCATTCAGCACTGGGGAGTGATCTCTGGATTCTTTGGTCGGTTGTGGGCCGACATCACCGGATGGGTTAGTCGCACCTGGCACGATGTCACGGGTTTCTTCGGTCGCATGTGGGGAGACGTCACCGGATGGGCGGCACGATTATGGGGTGACGTAACAGGTTGGTTCGGTCGCACCTGGCATGACGTCACCGGATGGGCCGGAGGTATCTGGCATGACGTGAGTGGTTTCTTTGGTCGGTTATGGGGTGACGTAACAGGTTGGGCCGGTCGAGTATGGGGTGACGTCACAGGTTGGTTCGGTCGATTGTGGCATGACGTCACAGGTTGGGCCGGGGGAATCTGGCACGACGTGACCGGCTGGTTTGGTCGGTTGTGGGCCGACACCGTAGGTCGAACCGTTTCCGGTGTGCTGGATACGATCAATTGGTTCGGTCGCATGTGGCATGACGTCACAGGTTGGGTCGCTGGACTATGGCACGACGTGACTGATTGGTTCGGACGTATCTGGGGTGACGTCACCGGATGGGCCAGTCGGCTATGGCACGACGTCACTGATTTGTTCGGTCGAACTTGGCATGACGTGACCGGGTGGGTAAGTCGTTTGTGGAGTGACGTCACAGGATGGTTCGGTCGTTTGTGGAGTGACGTCACAGGATGGGCAGGTCGCTTGTGGGGTGACATCACAGGATGGTTCGGACGTATCTGGGGTGACGTAACAGGTTGGGCCAATAGGTTATGGCATGACGTAGTGGAAACGTTCAATCATCTCAAGGATGGATTGATTGGCGTATTCCACGATATCGCAAACTTCGCATTCTTTAACCCGGTCAATTGGGTGATCAGGTTCGTTATCAATGGTGGCATCGGCGGTATCGTTAATACGCTGCACGACATCATTGGTACTCCGGCGTGGCGTCCCGTTGGCGAGTTGCACCCGTTCGCTAAGGGTGGTGTCGTACCGGGATATGCACCGGGGCACGATACTGTTCACGCGATCCTAAGTCCCGGTGAAGGGATCTTGGTTCCCGAAGCCGTTCGTATGCTCGGTGGTCCTGGTGCTGTCCATAATCTCAACTCGATGTCGAGTGGCCGAGTGGGTCACCAGAATGGTTCTGTCCAAACTGGATTCTCGTTCGGTGGCATCATTAGTGATATCTGGGGTGATATTAAGGGTGCTGCCGGTGCCGTATGGGACAGCATTAAGGATGCTGGTAAATGGGTACAGGGTAAGCTCGGTGATACCGCACAGTTCATTCTGGACCATACTCTGTATCCGATTGTCGATCATGCTGCTACCCCCGGCATTATCGGGCAGCTACCGAAGGCGCTCACACACAAGGTTGGCCAGCAGATAGTTGATCTGCTCAAGGGTAAGGATGTCTCGTACCTTAAGAGCTTTGTGGACATTCAAGGGCAATCAGGTGCGCGGATCGGTCCGGGTGCTCAAGCTGCGATGGCATATGCAGCTAGTCAAATGGTGCGGTACGGTTGGGGGCCGGAACAGATGGCTCCGCTCATTAGTTTGTGGATTCAAGAGTCTGGCTGGAATCCGCTTATCGTCAACGGTTCGAGTGGCGCTTATGGTATCCCACAAGCACTACCCGCGAGCAAGATGGCTGCCGCTGGTCCTGACTGGCGAACGAATCCCGCGACACAGATCAACTGGGGACTTGGCTATATCAAGGGACGTTACGGTTCACCTGCTGGCGCATGGGCGCATGAAAGGGCATTCAACTGGTACGGCAACGGTGGCTTTATCAATAATCCCACGATAGCTGGGCTAGGTGAATCCGGTAAGGAATTGGTCTTGCCGCTGTCGAAGCCGAGGCGCACCGAGCACCTATTGTCGCAAGCTGGTCTAAACAAGTCCGGCACGATAGCGATGGACATTCACTTCGCTGGTAACACGGATACGGCTTTCGCTACGGCATTTATGAAGATGGTCCGTAGTGGACAGATCCAGATAAAGCAGTCGAGGATGAACCACCTATGACAGCGACGATTCTCAAGTCCTCCTTCGGCAGCACCTTGGTGTTAGCCGTCGAGATAGCGTGGGGAGCTACGCCAACGTCAAGTCCTGCCGGATGGACGTGGACAGATGTCACGACGGACGTGTTGACCACAAAGGATCATCTGATCCACATCACTCGTGGTCGGCAGGATGAAACATCGGCCGGGCAGACAGCGGTATGCACCTTTGCACTGGACAACGTGACCGGTGCTTATAGTCAGGGCAACATATCGTCGAACTACCCGAACGTGGTGAAGAATGTTCCGGTGCGCGTGAGGTTAATCCTTAGTGGAAACTCGACCACGAGATTCTTTGGGTACATCTCGACAATGGCTCCGTCATGGAATCTCGCTGGTCGATACTCGATTGTCACGGTCACAGCTAACGGTGCGTTGCAGCGATTGGCACAAGGACCAGAGGTACTAGACAGTGTCCTTACTCGACACTGGAAAGGTCTCACGACGAACGTGCCGGTAGCGTACTGGCCATGCGAGGACGACACGACATCACCGGGTATTGCACCCTCGAACTTCTGGCCAGGGCTACCGATCGATAGCTCGTCTGCATCCATCTCGTCTGGATTGCCAGGTTTTCCAGCGATGACGGTCACGAGGGCTAACCCGAGCTTTGCTGCCTGGGGTGGATTCCAGGCGAGTAAGCCATTACCTACCGCGAACAATTCATCGTGGCACGGGCACGTTCCCGATTACGATTCATCGGCTGGGCACTTTCAATTGCAATTCCTGTATCACTCACCGAACGATTCTGGTAGTGCTGATCACGCGGTGATCTGTTCCATACATACAGAATCGAATCATCCCAAGTGGGAATTGAATCGGTACAACAACGGTGCCCTGACGTTGGAGGTATGGGACTACGATTTCGTCAACTACTTCACCTCACCGGATACTCCGGCATGGGCAACGGCTCACAATGAAATGATCATGCTGGCTTTAGTCCAGAGTGGAACGACGGTGTTCTACACCATTGCAGTGTATGACATTGACTTAGGAACATATGCGGTCTACGACAACAGTTTCGCACTGGCCAACCTAGGTCAAGTCGAGAGTATTCACATGTTCCCGTGGGGTGAAAACTCGTCACCGGCTGCCGGGCAGATCTCCTTGCAAACTGGTCTGGACGACTGGACTTATGCTGGATTCATGGCATCTGATCGGAAGAAATTCTACGATGCCTACGCGGGGGAGACTCCGGCTGCGAGGGTTGCTCGTCTTGCCACCGAAGAGGGCGAAGTGATCAACGTTGTTACTACCTCGTCGATCAAGATGGGGGAGCAGCTACCGCTTACCTATTTGAACTTGCTACAGGAATGCTCGGATACCGAGGGTGGATTACTAGCCGATGGTATCGCGCAAGGGCCGACGTTCTACACGCGACAGACCAACTCGGCGCAAGCTCCGGCGTTGACGTTGAACATGGCGTCGGCCGAGGTGGCTAAGTCATTCAAGCTCGTCGATGACGATCAGTTTAATATCAACTACGCGGTGGCAAGCAGGCCGGGTGGCGGTAAGGCTATTGCGCAAGACCTTAGTGGACGGTTAGGTATCACGAGAATCGGTAAGTATGCCGGTCAAGCCTCGTTCAATATCAAACAAGCTACCGATCTTCCTCACTTCGCCAATTGGATGATCCACAAGGGAACAACGTTCGGCCCCAACAAAGCGGCAAGCTACCGGTATCCCATTGTGCCGGTCAAGTTGCACGACAAGCCAGCACTAGCGTCCGCTGTCCTTGGTGTTGATCTACTTGAGCGTATCGACGTGACGAATGTCCATAGTGTTCTGACACAGCAGCAGAATCTTACGGTCTCGAATCAGGTACAGGGATACAGCGAGCAGATCACCGCGACCACATGGGACATTGAATATAACTGCACACCATACGAAGTGTCGAGGGTTGGCGTATTCGCGAACACGTCCGGCGATACCGGGGAATTCATCGGTCGGTTCGAGTCGGACGGTTCAACGATGGCCAGCACGGCATCGATCGGTGCCACGAGCTTGTCGGTGTCCACGCCGAGCGGTCCTCTGTGGACAACAGCGTCTGACGACTTCCCCCTGACGATCAACGTGCTGGACATTCCGGTGACGGTTACGGCGATCTCCGGTGCATCGTCGCCGCAGACGTTCACGGTGACCGGCGCAACGGTTACGAAGTCGCTCACATCCGGCTCAACGGTGACGTTGTGGAACGCACCAGTTATGGAGCTTTGACATGGGTGGTGTGTACGCCGGAATGGTGCCGAAGGCATCGCAATTCAACATCACGACGGCTAAGTATTATTCGACCGATACCACGACAACAATTACTACTGGCAACGATGCTCTTCTGAAATGGGACACGACATTCGCGTCTAGTCCTGACGTTACGGCATCTGGTACCGGTAACGCGACATTCACTTTGAACAAGTCTGGCATATGGGCAATTGAATTCCAGCAACGCATTAGCTATGGCGTGACGCCGACTACCGGTGACATTTACGTCTATGCTTTTTTGCAGATCAATGGGACTATTGGTCCACAGTTTGCGGGTAAGACGATTCCTGCTCCCATTCCTTTGACGGCATTGCCAGGATCGTTTACGGTTCGCGCATTCAATGCTGGCGACAAGATAGAAACACGTGCTCGCAACCTCTGCAATCAGACAGCTACGTTATCGAATAACACTGGTGAGATGAGCCACTTATCTTTCACCTGGATACAGGGGTTATAGATGGCTGGACTTAAATCAGGGCAAAAGATCCGTGCGTCGAATCTCAACATGTCTGTCAGTCGATATGTAGCAACGGACAACACGGCAACGATTGCCACTGGCGGTACTGAAAGGACACTGGCGTATTCGAGCGCGGTCACAACTCACTCGAACGTCACGGCATCGGGCACGAACAATACGACATTCACGCTGAATAAGACCGGCACCTGGCTAATAGGATTCGAGCATCGGTGGACATTCGGTACTGCTCCCACTACCGGTGACACATTCTTTTACGCATATCTCGTGAGTGGCGTGGTGATCCTGTCTGGTACCACTAACCCGTCGCCGGTATCAAATGCACCGAAGCAAGGTGGAATGTTTATCCGGCCCTTCACCTCTGGTGATCAGATCCAAACGCGACTCCGTAATTCGACGAATCAGATCTTGACGCTGGCGAACAACAGTACGTGTGCAATTACCCTAGCCTTTTTGCAAGGATGATCCGATGCCTGGTATCGCTGCTGGTGACCACATTAGAGCGCCACTGATCAGTGCCACCCTTGATCGGTATGTGGCAACCGATCGGGCAACGACGTTTGTCAACGGTGAAGAAAAGGATCTTACCTGGTCCGATGCGCAAACACGTAGCCCGAACATCGCAACGAACATCGATAACACGATCTTCACATTCGAGCACGCGGGCATCTACCTCGTGGAATTCCTGATACGTGTGCAATACGTGACCGGGCCGACAACGGGTGACCTTTACGGATTCGTGTATAAGAATTTCACGACTGAACTATGTGGACAGACAGAAGCGGCACCGATCTCTAGCGCGTTCTCCCCATTGATTCAAGCGAAGACAATGGACTCATTCGGTGAAGGCGATCAAATAGAAATCCGGTTACGCAACTTGACTAATCAGACTTGTACCATGTGGAGTCTTGCTGATCTTTGTCACGTGTCATTCCTATGGCTACAACCACAGTGAGGAATAAGTTATGGCATTGTCGTTAGATGCTGCCGCGACACTAGCAGCAAGTCCCGCGTGGATCGGTAAGATCAAGGTAGCAACGCACCGTGCCGCGACGCAAATTGCAACACAGATCCTCGCCACTAATCCACCGTATTCCAATCGGCAGCGAGCAATGGTGGTCAAGTGTCGGCAGGTATTACAGAACATCGATGACTATGGGCCGTCGCTGGCATTGATGCTGGCTGCCGATACCGTACTGGACCAGACCAACGGTACCGATGCCGATATCGTCGCGCGTATCATCGCACTATGGCCGAACATTTCCGAGATCGGATTCGGTGTTGATTAATGACCAAGGATGAATGGACACTGGATTCTGTTCGCATTTACCTAGAGTCGATGATCAATATCCTGTCCACTGCTACGACACAACGGTTTAGCGATTCGGATAAAGCCGTTAATGCTGCGCTGCTGTCTGCGGATAAAGCTGTTACTGCCGCACTAATCGCATCTGAAAAGGCAGTCAATAAAGCCGAGCTAGCTAGCGAAAAGCGATTCGATGCTGTCAACGAATTTCGCGCTCAGCTATCAGATCAAGCGGCAACCTTTATCTCGCGTGGCGAATATGTGGCCACACTTAACGGTCTCACTGAGAAGATCGACTCATTGCAAGCGCGTATGGATAAGACCGAAGGATCAAGCAAGGGCATTAGCTCTACTGTCGCAGTGGTCTTAACCATTGTTCCTATCGTCGTTGCGATCATCGCGGTTATCGCCGTTATCATGATCAGGTAAAGGAAGATTCAATGATCGGACTATGGGCCGATTACTCCGGTGGTAGGCCATCGGGTTTAGCGTTACGACAAGCTGGCTTTATTGGCGTGATCAGATACATCGGGCTAGGTACCCCTGGCAAAAGGATCACGGCACCGGAGTATCGAGATCTCACGGCCAACGGACTGCAGGTATTGACGGTAGCGGAATCGACGACCAACAGGGCGAACGCGGGTTACGATGCTGGTATCGCAGATGCGCACACAGCGGAGAACGATCGAATCGCGTTAGGACTACCGAGCAACATGGTGATCTACGCGGCGAATGATCAACCGACCTACACATCGGCGTGTGTCGATTACGTGCGAGGATTCCGTGATGTGCTCGGTGTGGGCCGGACCGGCGCGTATGGCTTCGGTGACTTCCTAGCGTCTGTCCACAATGGCGGATTATCGGCACAGTATTGGCAAGCCGGTCACCCGCCGAACATGACCAACACATCATCGTTTGTGCATTTCTGGCAACGGCAAGGGACGCTAGGTAATGGCACTAGTGGACCGGCGACACCAACAACGATTCTCGTTAATGGTGTCACGTGCGATATCAATAACCAATTACTACCACTACCGGGGCAGCAACATATGACTACGCTAGACGATAAATTCCAGTCGGAATACACATTCCCCGATGGCACAAGATCAACCGTTATCCTCGACTACGCTGCGGTGATCCGCCAGCTTGACGCGCGCACCTGGTATTATAATAACGTTCTCACGGGCGAGCAGCGCTTCACGATGCCGGACAACGTACGCCGCAACATGATCGAGATCTTGATCGATCTCACGCAACGGTTGATCACCCTCGACGGAGAGATCAAGTCTTTGACCAACCTCGTCGGCGCGGAGCAGGTCGCGTTGTTGCACGCTATTCAGGGCATCCCCACTGGCGTCACAGTGGACGCAGCGGCGGTCGCCGCTGCATTGACCGGGGCCGGACTACCGGCTGCCGTAGCGGACTCACTAGCGCATCTCTTGGCCCAACGGATAGGGACGGCGACACCATGACCAACAACGAGCCCGTGATGATTGCCTCTGTCGTGCAAGCCCTGTTGGCTGTCCTCGTGGCAGTCGGTTGGCTCAAGATCGATAATGCCACGCTGGACAGTATCGCTACCGCCGTTGGTGCTGCCATCGCTGGTGTGCTCGCTATGTGGGCACGATCGAAGGTCACACCAATTGCAAAGACCAACTAAATAAGAAGCATGATCTACACGACCTAGCCCCCGTGTAGGTTATCTTCTCACCCCTTCTCCGGTATGGTTCTGGCGTCCCGTACCGGGGGAGGGGTTCTTCTTTGCGTATATGGGATGATAATAACGGATGCCCGTAAAGGCCTCTCAGATGGCCGTAGAGCCACGCGACCCCATAACAGGCATGGTGATGCCGAGGGTAAGATCAAGAAGGTTTCCGCAGGTCAAACGCTATTTCGATCAAAGGAAGTCAACGTTATAGAAGTGAAACATAATGATCTGTAGAAAAGCGTTGACAAGTGTAGAACGGTGACTAGGCTCAGGTCATAACCTAAAGCCGAACGGAAACCCACCAAGGCCCCGAGGCTCACAAGACCAAAGATCACTCGCAGGTGAAACGAAGGTCCTCTGTAGGACGCGCGGGAAGCCTAGAAGAGAAAATGGATGATGGTTACGAAATAGTGAGATAGCCGGTCAATGAGAAACCCGGCAGACATAAGGGTAGTCACCTAAGGCGATGAGCGCGCGAAGAGATGAGCGGCCGCACCTGATTAAGTGATCTACCTTCCGGCAGGTACCGCTAGCAACAACTACCGCTAGCAGGTTACGGGTTCCCAAGGGAATACGGTTCGATTCCGTTACTTGCCACTGGTAAATCTCGCCTAGCACTAGGTAAGAGCGCAAGCGTTTACATGGAACGTGTTTAGACGTGCTGGTCATTCGCGCCACGAGATTTACCGCTCACTTAAACATCATCATCTACGAGAGAGTAGGGATCATGACCACGAATCAGCGGATCGAAGCGCGCTACTTTCAGCAGCACAACGCGACGCTAGACACAGCGATATGTGAGCGTTGCGCAAGCCACATCTATTACGAAGTCGATGAATGGGATTTCGGTAGCTGGCACAATTTCAACGGTTGGGGTTGCGACGATGGTCGTGGCCACAAGGTGATGGCAGGAACCGAGAAAAAGATCTAGGAACAAACCGAGCGGAATGGTTGATCGTTTAGGGTTCGATTCCCTTACCGCTCACTTAAGCAATAAAGGATCTAGGGAAGTAGGGATCATGACTGTTACGTATTGGCGTACCGATGGACATGGCGTTGCGACGGAGCTGCACTTTGCTACTCGCGACGAAGCGATCATGGTTGCACAGCACATCTTGGCACGTGGGCCGTACAAGGTTCGCTTGAGCTAGGGGAGTAGGGATCATGTTCAAGCCTGGCGACATCGTAGTCAAAAAAGATGATCGAGGAATTCCCGGATTGACCTTGCGTGAGTATTCCGTTGTTGGCGAACCGTACACGAAATACCGCCAGATGATGTTCAACCTCGTTGGCGGTACCGGTAGCCGGACCTACTCGACCATGTACCCGGTAGATCAATTTGAACTTCTCAGCGATCACCTCGAAAGGATTTGATCATGGGTATTACCGACAAGCTGGACGCCATCGTTTCACAGCTCACGGAAATTGCCAGCGGAACACAGCACGTGCCCGATAACAATGAGCTTGTTATCGTACTGGACACCGGGGAAACCATTGCAATCTGGAAATCGGTAAACGACACCGGATTCAAATGGGCGCGAGTAAAGTAACACACCGAGCGGAATGGTTGATCGTTTAGGGTTCGATTCCCTTACCGCTCACGTTATAGAAACATTAGGACGCCAGAATAGAAGGGCTGACGATAATGTCGAAAGATACCGTTTATGAGATCGTCACCGAGCAAATTCTCAAGCAATTGGAAAATGGTGTCGCACCGTGGCGTAAGCCGTGGCACGTTGACACCAGCGCACCTCGTTCGATTCACGGTCACATTTACAGTGGAGTGAACGTGTTCCTGCTCTTGTGCGCGGGATACGATAACCCGTTCTGGATCACGTTCAAAGAGGTCGAGAAGCGCGGCGGACGTATCCGCAAGGGTGAGCACGGCACGATCGTGATCTACTGGAAACTTCTCAGGGTGACCGATGAGATCACCAAGGAAGAGAAGACCATCCCGATGCTTCGGTATTACCGCGTGTGGAATCTAGAGCAGGTTGACGGAATCGCCACACCGAAGCTCGAAACGCGCGATGAGCCAACCGCAAAAGAGCGTCACGCCGAAGCTGCTCGTATTGTTCGCCAATACCCGGACGCACCGAAGATCCGCAACGCTGGCAGTAGCGCATACTACCGGCCAACAACGGATGTCGTGACCGTCCCACCGAAGAAATCCTTCGATGATCTTGACGAATACTACTCGACCCTATTTCACGAGCTAGGTCACAGCACAGCGCATGAGACGCGCTTGAACCGTGAAACTGGCGATGTGTTCGGGTCGCACGCATATGGTCGCGAGGAATTGGTTGCGGAAATGACCAGTGCATTTCTTGCTGCTGAATCGGGCATTGTGACCACGCAGAACAACAGTGCGGCGTACCTCGACAATTGGATGCGCACCATTCGCGCAGACGTCCGCGCGGTTGTCGTTGCTGCTGGTAAGGCGCAAAAGGCAGCGAACTACATCCTTGATCGTGAGCACGAGACGACACAGGAAATGGCCGCCGCATGAGTGAGGAATTCGACTACCGCGTGCGTGATCAGCTAACAACGGTCACGCACGCGGTGCGGCAGATGCTTAAGCGCGATTATCCCGGCACACGGTTTACGGTTCGCGCGGATCGAAGCAACGGGCCGACGGTGTCCGTTCGTTACTACAACGGACCGGGTATCACGGTTATTGATTATGCCGTTGGCGAGATCGTCAATGCGATGTCGGGCAACCTCGAATACGAAATAACACGGACGCAAAAGAGGTCGAGGATATGAACAAAGATCAGATTCAGGCATGGGTTCGCGGGTACGCTTGGCTTGGTTCGGATGATGAAAAGGATCGAGAAGTCGCGTGCATCATGTCTCAAGATCATTGGAAGTGGATCGAAGCGCGTGCCGAAAAGTTCGCCGGTCAAGCGGTAGACGATGAGCAAGCCAAGGAAGCTCTTGGCTACGCATTGTCGGAACTGTATGAATGCCATGATGAGCCACACTTGACGACGTGCCCGAGATACCGGGAGGATTGATCATGGACCCGAACGCAACGCTTGATCGTATTCGCGAGTTGGTGCACGAGCAACTTAATGGCGAGCTGGATGAGCACGAGGTAAATGAATTGGCCGAATCGATCGGGAATCTTGACGATTGGCTTTCAAAAAAGGGATTCCTACCTATCGCATGGCAATAACTGAATACAGCCACAAAAGAGAATGCGTGGAAACGAGGATAAATTGCACCTTCAAACGGGGAGTCCAGAATGGTTAGCAGGAGCCGCAAAACGGTGGCTGTCGAGGACATACGCAAATGGGTGAACAGATTCCTTGCGACTGATTCGACGATGCCGGAATGCCGATTGGCATGTATCGAATTACTTGAGCATTTCCTATTCGATACGGGCAACTATAAAGGGTTTCAATACTTGGAGGGTGTTGTGCGCGGTGGCGAAGTAGTTCCCACCCGCGATGATACGAGACGGTATTACCACTGATCGGTTCCGGTATGGCACACAAACAGCGACGGTTGTGTGCCGTATGATCCGCTCAGCACATCGGGAAGGGGTGAACGACAATGCTCATTAGTTTGGATGAGTTGACAGCGACGCGGGACAAGTTCGAGAAGATCAACGCACGGGCGATCAAGCGTGGCTTCACCGGGCGACTGGAATTGCAAGCCGAAGAGAAGACGGTTGTTTACGAAAACATCGTCGGGTTTCCCATCACGGAGATCAAGTACGAAGTACATGTGATCGGTGATCCCCCGGCATATGGCGGGTGGCAGTTACTGGCTGTCCTCGATTGGCTCAGCGAAGATGACGTGATCGTTAACACTGCACCAGGGGTTGAGACGGTTGACCGTAGCAAGCTCCGCTTCGGGTGGTGTGATCATTGCCAGACGTCACGACGCCGCGTCAAGAGCTACGTCGTGGGCAACGGAGATCGGGTGCTGCAGGTTGGTTCGACGTGCCTGAAAGACTTCCTTGGTTGGGACGGGCATATCGTATTTGTGGCCTCTGAGAGTGTCGAGGGCGAGCTAGATGACTTCTCCGGTATATCCGGCCATGCAAGCCCTAGCTACGCGCCTACGACCGTTCTAGCGGCAGCATGGGCAGCAATCAAGCTACACGGGTTTGTGCGCAGTAGTGATCACTGGGCATTCCCTACCGTGGAACGGGTGAAGGAAATTCTTAACCCACCGCGTAAGGAAGCTGCCAAGATCCGCGACACGTATGGTCCGTTGATCGATGAGTCGCAAGACAAGGCTTCCGAGGTGCTGGCATTTCTGTTGTCGGATGACTTCTCCGGTGACAGCGAATACGTGCGGAACCTTAAGGTGTTGGCCGAGCAATCGGCGGTTGGGCTACGGCACTTTGGTCTGTTGGTGTCGGCCCCGCAAGCACATGCGAAGTGGCAGGAAAAGACCTTGGTTCGGCAAAAGGAACGCGATGCCAGGGTCAACGAATACGTTGGCGACAAGGGCGATAAGATCGTGATCGAAGCGCGTGTGAAGTCCGTTCATTGGAGCGAAGGACAATTCGGCGTGACGACGATCTACGAACTGATCACCAAGGATGGTCACGTGTTCAAGTGGTTCGCGTCTCGTGAGGCATTGGGCGATGAGCCAACCGAGGACTACCTCAAGATCAAGGGCACTGTCAAAGGTCACGACGAATACCATGATCTCAAGTCCACAGTGCTCACTCGGTGCAAGGTGATCGAATGAACAACATCTATATCAACTTGCGACTAGGCCATGCGGTATCAATGATCCCAATCGGCGATACCGCATGGTGCTCCGTAACTCAAGTCAGTGGCAGCAGGTATACAGCTCCGCTTGATTGGTTTCATCGGATGTTTAGACCAGCTACCGACGAAGAGACGAAATGGTGGGTCGAAGGGCAAGAGGTAGGGTGATCACGTGAAATTCACCATGAGAATTGAAAGCAACAACGAGGCAATGACGGAGAATCAAGGCTACCTCGAATTGGCTGACTTGATCCGTAAGGTAGCGACTCATATCAGTGAGTACGAAGGTGACGGGCCGGTCCTCGCTCATGGGGTAGTCGTTGATCATAACGGCAATGCCGTAGGACATTGGGATTACAAACGATGAAGATCAAGCGGGGAATGCGATTCGAGCATCCGAGTTTCATCATCGGATCACCGAAAGATCCAAAGGGTGTAAGGCCTGACATCTGCACCGTGACGCGCGTGGCTCAGGGTACAGTTTTCTACCACACTGAGAACGACATGAAGATGCGGACGACGGTCGAGGCATTAGAGAACTTGACCAATGCGAAACGGATCAAGTGGTTAGAGGATTAGGAGATCGTGATCAAATGAAGTTTGAGATTCAACGTGCATCATCGGACGGATGGACAGAGACATTCTGGTCCGGCGATGAGCCGACAACAATCGACGAAGTTCAAAGCAAACTGGACTTCGCTGTCCCTGGTAAATATCGTGTTTTCCAGGTAGAAACAATTCGTACCAGAGTCAAGGATGAATTGATCTGGCCAGAGGGTGACGGAAATGGTGAACGCATATAGGTCGATCCCGCAATTACTGGCGTTGAATAAAGCACTGGCCATTGTCGAGGATGAGAATATCGCACGAGGTCTCCGTGAAATACGAGACGACATCGAAAAGACTTTGCACGATGCTGGCATGAGCCACTTGATCCGAAGGGAAGATGATCGGTAATGGGTAAGGGTAAGATCATCGCTATCATCGCCATCGGCTTGCTGCTGGTATTCATCGGCTTGAGTATCACGCTCAGCGGTGGCGATAGTGGACAGTCGCAGAGTACCGGCGACAAGACGTCACAGTGGGCCACGCGAGCCACACCATTGTTCGCCAAGCTCAGCGAGCTATACACGCGGACCGGCATCGACGCGAACACTGGCGATAAGGAGAAGACGTTAGCCGATCTGAATAACGATCAAGCTTTCCTGTTGAGTGATGAATTCAACAACTTGATCGACACTGCGCCGCCGACTATCCACAGTGACCTATTCAAGTGTGCACTTGATCTGAATGCGGCGGACATCGATATGCAGACCGGATTGACTGACGACAATTCCGCCAGGTTAGCTACGGCAACTCAAGAGATCAGTACGGCAACTCAAGAGATGCAACAGGTCGTGACTGATATGCAGCAATTGGAAAGGTGAAAGATCATGACTACTGCAACTCCAAAGTGGACGCCATTCTTTGCGATCAGCACGCGCGACGACGACAAGGGTTACCTCGTGGTGGGGAACACGATCAGCAAGCCAACGTCCGAAGTGTACTCAATCCTCCGACACGTGCCGAGTGATGAGCTTCGGGATCTCCCGGCCGACCCGTTCGCGTTCGACGAAGATCCTTTGAACAGGGTCAACCTGGTCGAGTACGAACTGATCACGCATAGCTGCGATGGTTTGCCGTGGGCATTCACAGCAGTGGAGGATGCCGTGCGATTCGCGCAAGACATCGCGCTGGACTCGTGGTTATGAGTGAATGGGACGGTATTGCGGGTGCCTGTAAGGCATTCCTAGATGCTTACTACGGCGACCCGCGTGATGCAGACGCTCAGGTACTCGGGTCGCTTACGCACGATCTCAGGGTCGCGTGTGATGGTGTGCCGAAACCGATCACGGTAAAGGGTGGGCATTTCGCGGCAGGCGATATCGTATGGAGTAAACGCACCGGAAAGATCCTTCGGGTTTATGAGAACTTTTGCGGCGACTGGACACTTGACAATTACAGATTGATCAGGCGCGTGGATACCGAAGCATGTGGACGGTTTGGTTGTGCGCTGCCAGATGGCCACAATAGGGGGTATGCTGACGTACCCGCGAATCACCTTGCCGAAGGGCAGGTCGTGGCCTACGACGATGGGCACTACCACACGTAAGGGAGCATGAGCAGCACAATGGATCTTCTGGAAACGATGTATACGGGTCAACCGTTATCGATCATCCAACGGGCCGAGCTGATCGAATTGCTGCACCTGCTAGATACGTTCACCAAAGAGGGACAAGTAACAGCGGATCAAGGCATGGAATTCTGGCTACGGATTCGCAAGCAATACGTCGAATGGGTAAAGGCTATGGAAAGAGAATAGATGCCAGAGACGACGCCAGATGAAAACATGTTGGTCGATGAAAGCAAGCTGCATTATAAAGCGACGCTGACTAAATTCTTCGATCGGCTCAGGTTGGGATACGTCAAGTTCCGGCGTAATCCCGGTGACGAATACGAGCGTGATGGCGACATCATCGTAAGCGATGTGAACTTCTACGCCGAGGACGGTCCTCGTCACCTTACCAATTCCAACGTGGTTACATCACAACTTATCGATGATGGCAATGTGCATTACCCGATCATCGATATCGATTTCCCAATCTACTCTGTCCCGAGTAGCCGATCCGGGCATCATCATCTGTATATTGATCGTCCGTTGTCGTGGGAGAAGTATCGTTTCCTGTTGTGGGCACTGCACCAATGTGGACTGATCGAACGCGGATACTATGAAGCATCGATCAAGCGAGAGATGACTGTGGTGCGTTTGCCGTGGATCAAGAAACCACCTCCGCCGCCAGAGGTCATCTGTAATTGCGACATGTGCAATCGAGTGAGAGCACGAGGCAGGTGTAAATAATGGCGCGGATACCACACTCGATTAGTGAAGCCATGAAACATCGTGAGAAGATCATGCTGCAACCTGTCGAGTATTCCCGGCAGGATATGTGGGGATACCGATCATGGACGGTATTCGACACGTCATTGTATTCGCTGATCAACTCAACAACGGCTGCGTGGGCACGAGGGAAGAATAAAGCTCGGTGCGCACAGCACGACATGCACAATGGACCGGACCACAAGGCACCGGATATGTACTGCCACTGTGGATACTTCGCCTATTGGGAAGAGACCTATCGGTACAGGCCGAAGCCGAATGATTGGGATCTTGACGATTCCATGTTCGGCCCACCTCGCATGTTTAGCAACCTGGATCTACACGGGACACTGACTGTATCCGGCGTGGTCCGTGCATCGGGTGAAGTACACATGCACGAGTACGGCTTCCGTTCCGAGTATGCCGAGATCATCGCGCTGGCACCGATGCCACATTACGACATAGCCGATGAAGATATTCGGAAGTGCAAGACATGTGAGCCGTTCGGCTTCCTAATGCCCGAGATCTTGCTGACGTTGAGTAAGGCATACAACGTGCCAACGTTCACCAAGTGGTCGGACCTGTACCGCGAATACCCACCAACAAACAAGTGCGAGAAACAGGAGTGGAAATACTAATGGCCGAGATCGGTGAACCAACGCGACGGATCATCGTTGAACCTATCGAGGAACCTGCTGCACCTGCTGTCCCTGCTCCGGCCCCGGCAGCACCGGCCGAACCCGTAAAGGAGCCGGTACCGGCGTGATCTGTAGTGGAGTGTAGGCGCTCAGATGGCCGTACACGCCTCTTGATCTTACCCCCGGTATGGCAGCTACCCCCACGAGACGCGAGAAACCCCTGATCGGAATCGAAACGATCAGGGGTTTCCGCATGTCTAGACACTGTCTACTGTGGCCATTCGCCGGTCTTGAGCCACTTGAGAATTGAGCCATGTTCCCACCGTAGGGCATCTTCGATCTTTCGACGGGATAGCGCGCGTCCGACGCTCCGGCCGGTCCGCATACGCCAGATCGTATTCGCGGTGACGTCGCAATGCTCCGCTAGCTGCTCCCATGTCCACCCGTGATCGAGGCGAACATCGTCGAAGGGATCTTGTTCATCGATCGTCATCGTAGCTGTCTGTTGCCTTTCGTATCCCATCCCACTCTCCTTGACTTCTGTAGTAGATCATAGCACAATGGACCGAAATTACAGAGAGAGAGCATGACGGATATCACATACGGATGGGCCTATTCCCGTGTGTGTTACACGTGAGGGAAACGGTCGCGTGGCAAACGGACCGGAGACTAGCTAAAGGTGACAACCTCACAGGAACAGGTCGTGCCGCGCGCGAGCGTAAGACATCTGTGTCACAAACACTTGGTAGATCCGTCTGGCTTGACGACGTGATGAGAATGAATGTTCAAATCCGTTCATAGGTTCAAATCCTATCGGGATCACTGGTATATACCCCTGATAAGAAAGGGTAGGCAAATGTCGAATAAGGATGCCACTAGGCTAACGGCAATTGCACAGGAAATTCTCGACGCTGATCTCACAGTAGAGGACATTGACGCACGCATTGTCGAGTTAATCGACATGGAACGTAACACTCTCATTCTCAAGCTAATCGATGATTTGTTAGACCGAAGGTTCGACGCAAAGTATGGCGATTGGGAGATGGTACACTAACGTGAAGATCAAAAAACATGTCATCTATAATCACCAGCAGGAATTGCTGCGCAGACTATTTGACGAATATCGTAATTACTGTGGTTATAAATGCAAGCTCGAAAGAGGCAAGCTAACCGTATTTCCATCACTCGATAAGCATCCATTCCACTCTCGTGTGGACGATGCGTCCGAGGATGCGAAAGAGGAGCAAACAAAGACATGGGAAAGCACAGTAAGAAATCGACGACAAAAGTCATAGCAACCAACGTAGGTGTAGCGGCAGGTGTCACAGGTACGGCACTTGCCGTTTCTGCTGCCGGTGGTGGTGCACTTGCCGACGCTGCATCTGGTCCTAATTGGCCAGCAGTAATCGCGTGTGAATCGGGAGGTAACCCGAGAGCGCAAAACGCACACTCGTCGGCTAGTGGTCTATTCCAATTCCTTGATTCATCGTGGCGCGCGTATGGCGGCGGTAAGTATGCAAGCCGTGCGATGTACGCCACCGTGGCTCAGCAATACGAGATTGCCAATGTAGCGTTTGCCCAAAGTGGACTATCCCCGTGGAACGCATCGCGATCTTGCTGGGCGAACAAGGCATATGTGGCATCCCCGAAGATCGTGACTAAGCCACCTGCTCATTCTGCTCCCGCCGTGAAACCACATCCCCGTCCCCCGGTAAAGACACCGATCAAACCATTAGCTGATACTGCTGCCCCGGCACCTGCCCCTGCTGCCCATACTCCCGGCCCTGGTAAATACCACGTGGTCAAGTCCGGTGAGAGCTTGTGGCGCATCGCGTCGGCAGAAACGGGTAACCCCTTGAATTGGCACGGTATCTATAATGCCAATCATGCCGTTATCGGTGGGAATGCCGATTTGATTCTTCCCGGTCAATCGTTGGCGATGCCATGATATGTCCATTGTGTAAGCGAGCCGCCGACGAAGATCGTTACGACTTACACCAGCAATGCCGAGAGGGGGCAACTTGCACGTGCCAACATCGGCAGAAGAAAACGGGGAATACCGACCATGAGAAATGACTTTCAATACCGCGATGTTGTCGAGGTGGATTACGGTTATAAGTGGGGTTCGATCGGCACCATCGTAGAGATCAGTGAGGGTGGGGATTTAGCACGGTTAGAATTCTCGACTAACGATCATCGCCATTGGTTCCATGTGACAGCGCTCCGGCTCAGGTGTAGACCAGTCGAGTTGCGTCACGCTGTCTGATAACATCGCCTATGGGCCAGAAGCCTGTAAGCAAGGAAGGAAGATCGAGTGTCAATGACTGACGTCAATGTTCAATTCGGTGAGCCGCAGGATACGTCTCGTTCGGGTCGCGCACCTGCTCAGGAGTGGATCAAAGCTGCTGACATGCTTCGGGAGAATCCCGGACAGTGGGCACAGGTGACCATAAAGGACAAGCGTGCGAACGCTGCGGCGACTGCACACTATGTGCGTTCCGCTGTCCTCCGTGCATTCGAGCCCGCTGGCTCATTCGACGCGAAGGCAGCTCCGGCACTGGACGCCGAGGATGGCGAGTGGGGGGTATTCGTTCGCTACGTTGGCGATACGGAACCTGACCCTGTGAGCAAGTGGGCCGAGTACTCGGTGAAGGATCTGAAAGCCCATTGTAAGGATCGTGGGCTACCTGTTGGCGGATCGAAGTCGCAATTGATTGAACGGCTTGATCTCGACGAAGATGACACCGACGACGAAGGCTAATAATTGAATCCCATAATTGAATCCGAAGAATAAGGGTGCCCCGTTTCGTAGCAGGTGACGGGGCATCCTTATTTCATTGTCCACTTAGGAGATGGTGTTGATAAAGGTTTGGGGCATGGGATACAAGCCGGTCGAATGTTTCTGCCCGAAGTGTGGCAAGGAAGCGGATCAAGCGACATTCCCTGACTGGACTAATGAGAAATGGGATCTGTCGCATGGCATGGGGACGGGGAACTTTGTGTATCCCCACATCCCCGAGTTTCATCGATGGTATGTACCAGCAGAACGGGAACGGGTGACACCCGATGGTTGACGACAACAGGAAGCCTACCGTAATCCGAATCGCGAAGATGGACAATCAATTCTACCTGAACGCCAACGATCTGCTCGGTTGGTTGGATACGTTGACGGGATCGGTCAAACACATCGAGGCAAGGGATCACATTCGGAAACAACTTACTGAAATGTTTTTCAATGACAATGTTTCCCGAACCTGAACCTTCCCCCGTAGTCCTATCGCGACACTACGCCGCATTACGATCGACGCCAGATGCGACGTGGAACAAACGATCTTACACACGGTTCCGAGGGTGTGATGAATGCTATTGGTTACAGCACGAGACCAATGGTGCGTTTCACCCTCGTAGAAAAGTAGCTTGGCAGCGCGTCTCAGTCTCCGGCACAGTGGAGCTTTGCACGGAGCACGCGCGCTTATGGAAAGAGGTTTAGATGGCCACACGTTCCGAATATTCGACGCTCAGTCGTCTATTCCTACGGTGTATGCCGGAGCGTCGGCGCGAGCTTCGCAAGATGTTCCCGATGCCCGAGGGCGATGAGTGGCGTATGCGATCACTCTGCAGCAAAGCGTCCGTTAAGGACATCTGGTATCCCGAGAACAACGCCAGTGGTCGCGTGGCCAAGAGCATCTGTAAGGGATGCCCGGTCAAGCGTGAGTGTTTCGCTTCGGGACTACTCGACAATTACGGCATATGGGGTGGCTATGCGCGTAATGAAAGAATGAAGATGGTGAACGGGGAGATGGCGCTACCCGAGGACATGATGATCAAACCACAACGGAAGGCAGCGTTACTGGCATGACGGAACCTGCTGATCTTACCGACATGCAAGGGTGGATCTTCACCTATCGCGAAGCCGAGAAAGAGCGCGAAGAATGGGCGGCAGCAAAAAAGGCATGGGATAAGAAATGGAAACCATTCCTAGAGCCGTTCAAAGAGAAGCTATATACGGAGCTGGAAAAGTCCGGTACGGATACGGGTACTGTGGACGGTAAGCCTGTGATCAAGGTGAAGGAGAACAAGGTCGCCGGTCACGAGGTCAAGGCACATGTTCGACGCCAGATTGTGCTGATCGAGGAAGAGGAAGATCAAGAGTGATTATCGCAGAGGTGTTCATCGTGATGATCGTTGGTGCGATACCGGTCCTTATTGGATGGTACCTAACGCACCTCGTCATCCGGGCGAAGCGGCGTAGGGCTAAGAATAAGCATCACCATGACAGCGAGTTGACATCACCGAGGATACGGTTGGTCGCTGTCAAAGACGGTGATAAGATAACCTTCCGTGGAAAGGGCTAGGTGATGGAAGGTGCTAGTAAAGCTCATGGAACACGCAAGGTTCAACCGTAGTGCATTGCTCAGGGAATGGGCACCGGACGATGTGCCCGAGCGTCCGGGACTTGATTACGTGACGGCAACCAAGATCGTATGGTCGTCGATGCAGGCACAAGCGGAACGATCAGACAAGCCCGGTGACGTGCCGATGGTCAACGATGGCCGGTCGGGCAGGATCGTCACAGGGTTGGGTCCGAACCAAGCAATCCGTTTGGTGTGGCCAGAGTTGACAGTGGCAGAGTTTCAGCGTGCGGCCAATGCGGTACGGGTGATCTTTCGCAAGACTGGTAACGCTATCTGTATGGAACCGGGACGACGCCAGACGCTCGGTGTGTGGTGGGTAGCGGACGATTGGATTGCACCCGAGGGCGAAGGGTATCCGCGCAAGGAAAAGCCGAGCATGTTTGGCAAGACGAATCCTAAGAGGAAAGACAAGGGGCGCAAGGAAAAGCCAGTCGATGCTGTCAAGGAAGAGACGCCACAACCGTTGATCGAACAGTTCAAGATCGGTGGCTTCACTGTCGAGGAAGGACCGGCACCGGAATTCGCTACAGAGATTGCGTTGCCTGAAACCTATCCGCAATTGCTGGCATATGTTGCGGCCGGAATCAGGCACTATCACCAGGTGTCGGGTGCCGACAAGTTGCAGGCCGAGAACGATGATCTTCGCGCTCGTCTTGCCAAGATTCAAGAGGCGATGGGACTGTGATCATGGAACCTATACCGCGCATAATCCAGTATTCGGCCCACGTCTTTATCGGTGATTCCTATTTGGTTGTGGACTTCTGGACTAAGAGTGGCGTGCTACTCGCGCCGAGGGTGGCCGAGTACGAGAACTGTTATGAGCTGTCGCTTGTGGACAAGGACGGCAAGATGATGGCGCACACAGTGCAACTCAAGGCTATTGACGTTGCCGAATACGAGAATCCTCTCAGTGCCGACGCGTATCGGTGGTCGCCGCCGTGAGAAAAGGTGGACGGATTAAGGTCATGCGTCGAACGTGTTTCAGCATGGGCCGACATTGGCAGATACGATGCTCCGGGTGCGGGCACGATGATTTCTGTCACGGCACTATTGCCGATGCCATTACTCGTGCCCGACACATGGCGCATGATCACATTCCAAACTGTGAATCTGACTGGTCGGACTCATGGCGGATTCTCAGTGCATCCAATTGAACCGTTCGCGCAAGAGGCACGTCGCGCATTGTGGCGCGTCGGGATTTTCCATGTCCTCGCCGGTCACTTCGAGGCACTTATCGCACCTCGTCATTACCCACAACTCATGCCGTTGAATCCTTCGCTCGAATATCAGGTGGCTTTCACCTTGGGCAGTACGCCATGCCGGGGGATCATAGGTAGTCATCTGATCATCTTAGGACGTACGTCACATAGATCAATACGCCGTTCGGTTGCACATGGGTTACACGTGCGCGAAACTGCCCGGTATGCGAAACCACAGCGTGTGTGCCCTCGACGGGTGCGCGAAACCCCTACCGGTCGCCGGTCGGCGCGGCGGTCGGCCCGCGCGGTACTGCTCGAAAGCTCACGCGGACGCCGCGAGTAGGGCACGTCGCGCGCTCAGCGGCACGGAGATGGCCGATCTCGTGGCCGAGGTACGACGCGCCACGGAGCAGCTAGAGCCAGCTCTACGGCCCGTTCTGGCGGCGCTGGCAGATGTCCGCCGTGCGCTGGCGGCGGTCGAGGCCGGAGCGGTGGCTCAGGTCCGGGATGCCGTGCGGCGCGCCGAGGTAGCCGAGGTGGAACGTGATCAAGCGGTTGCGGCCAAGATCAAAGCGGAGGAACGAGCGGCGCTCGGTGATGATCTGGCTGCAACCCGTATCGAACTTAGGGAGCTACAGGCGAAGATCATCACGACGTTTCAGCAGGTCAACCGTGAGCACGACCAACCATGATCACATTCCGGTCACGATCTTATCGTGATAAGTACACATAGCTCCGTCATAACTGTGATTCTCACGGAGTATCGAATTGATTCAAGCCCTTGCGAAAGGAGTGTACGCTATTCCGGGGGACAATTGACTTAGGAGAATAGATGCCCGAGCTAACTCCCTTTACAGGTACACAAGGCCACCCTTTACGGCAACCTATTCTCGATATGATCTGGCATAAGTATCGGCAGACGCCACGCCATTTACAGCGCGAGTTAGGCCCGAGCGAAGTGGGCGAACAATGTACCCGCAAGCTAGCGCAGAACATCATGCACGAGCCGATCTTGAACGAGGGTGACCCGTGGCCGAGCATCGTCGGCACAGCTACCCACACGTGGATGGACGACGCTTGTCGCATGTGGAACGAGCATCTAGGTCGTGTTCGCTTCCTGCCGGAGCAAGAGGTGTACCCGCGCGACGGGCAACCCGGTCACTGCGATTGCCTCGACATCGACACCCTCACGGTGATCGATTGGAAGAACGTCGGTGTGGAACCGATGCGCGAGTACCGGAAGAATGGCCCGAGTGAGGTCTACCGATGCCAGGCACATCTGTATGGCCTTGGCTGGACACGTAAGGGGATTCCTATCCGCGAAGTTGCCATCGTATTCTTCTCACGCGGTGGCCTGCTATCGAAGATGCACATCTGGTCTGAACCGTACAATGAACAACTAGCACTAGACACATTAGACCGTTACGACAAGGTAGTGGAATTGTCCGTAGCTCTGGACGTCGAACATCATCCCGAGCGATACAAGCTGATCGAGAATGTGCCCGGCCACCACTGCCGTTATTGCAATTGGTTGAGTCCTGGCCCGGATACCGGAATAGGGTGTCCCGGACCATACGCCAAGGGGATGAAGTGAGAGCACAGGAAAGAGACCTACGGGAAGAGCTACCGCACGTCAAGCACGGGGCAAGTTGCTACGTCAACTACAAGTGCCGCTGTCCAGTGTGTAAGGAAGGTGTCCGCCAGAAGCGACAAGAGCGATGGGATAACCCGACACCTAAATCAGTACACGGTACTGCCAATGGGTATATGAATTACGGATGCCGTTGTGCTCGTTGCACCGAGGCACACACCGACTATCAGCGGGACATGTATCAATTACGCAAGCAACGCCAGCAGCGGCAGGCATCGTGACTAAACATGGTTACAGCCGCTACAACAATGATGGGTGCCGGTGCAAGACATGCCGTGATGATAACGCTGCGTACCAAAGAGAGTGGAGGCAGCGGCAGATGGCTAAGCCGGTACCGAACTATGTCATACACGGCACGATGAATTGCTACAACAACTACGGGTGCCGTTGTCCTGAATGTATTCAAGTGAATCGCGAGTACAAACGGAACTGGTATCGGGCGAATAGGGGGAAGCAATGAGATATCTCATGGTCGGTGGATCACTGCATCTACAATGGCACGATATCGGTGATCCTCCCCCTGCTGCTGTCACGTTTCCGAATGTGGCAAAGCTGGGCATGAACATGACCATGATGTCCCCTACCGTAAAGGCTTCTCTTAGTCAGATGACGGAGACTTATATCTTTCGACGTCTGGTATTACAGGGTCTTACTACCGTCACGTGTCTTGTCGAAGAGAACGTCACGGAGAACGATCTTCTACGCTGTCGTGCATTGTGGAGGACATTGATATGCGATACCTAATGATCGGTGGATCACGTCACCTGACACATATCGAAGGGAGTGTCGCTGCACCTCACATGCAAATGTCAGTAGCCGTACCGCTTAGGCTGGCGGATTTCATGAACGGTGATCCTCTGTCGCCGCTGCCGGAAAACGCAACGGAGATCTACATCTTAAGACGTCTCGCCGGTCGCATGTGCTATGTGGAGAATACCGTCACTGATCAACAATTGAACGAGTGTCAAGGTCTACGCCAATTGATCACTAACGTCGGGTGGTGACGATGGAATTTAGTTACGATCTTCCCAAGTCCAAACTGGAACGGGATCTTGAACAGCTAGATCATTTCTACGAAGGAATGCAATCGCATCCGGGCGAATGGGTAAAGCTGACCGGCGCTACTTGTTTCAGTCCGGGGAACTATTACTACTCGGTGGGCCACATGTTGCGTTGCTACCCTAAGCGATATCCACACATCACAGTGCGGACGGTAGACAGTGTGCAATATGCGAGCTACGTGGTACCCATCAAACGACGACGCCAACCATTCCGTCGATTGTGGACAGCGACCACGGATCATGTTGAGTTGTGGCTACCGATACTGTTCACGCTAGGACTGGCTGCCATCTTTGTGATAGCACTGATCGTCTACAAATAAGGAGAAATAGTAATGCCGAGCTTGACACCATATGAGCCTAACAATATGTTCTGGGGCGATTCTCTTTCACTGAAAGAGGACACCACGATGAATCACCCCTTCCTTGTTTTCGTGCGTGAGTTGAAAGAGGATCTACCCTCGAACTACGACAACAACGATGGTCGAGGGGTATTCTGCGATGTCGTCATGCTGGCATCGGGCGAGATCAAGATCAATGTGTGCTGGCGTAGTTCGGCTGTTGTGGACGCGCTCAAGCGATACGTCGGGCAGGTGACAGCGATCAAGCTCGTGCCGACCAAGGGCAGCAACGGCAGCTACCCGAAGGTGTTCCCCCTCGTCGATAACGATCTTGCCTACGCGGAAGCCTGGCTACGGAACAACCCGAACACAGTGGACATGACGCGGGCGAAGCGCGAAGCCGAAGAGATGCCCGGCGCACACGAAGCCACGACGGCAGCACCGACGTTGCCAACGGTGAGCCAGCAGCAGGTGTTACCGCCCGCTAATTCGGCCCCTGCAGCTCCCCCGGCGACCCCGGCACCGACACTGCCACAGACACCAGCGGCACCGGCAGCGGCAGCACCAGCCATGCCCGAGGGGTTGAATCCTGAGCAGCAGGCACAGCTAGCGGCACTGTTGGCCAGCTACGGGACGAAGCAACAGTAAGATCATCGGGTGGTCGGCATTCCGGTAACGTCGTGTGTTAGCGCGCTAAGGAATGATTGGGCGCGTAACCCGTCGGTCGCTCTGACACACGAGACCTCCACTAGCTCGGTAGTCCTTTGTGTCCATTAAGCCAGGGGAGTACTGAGGAAGATCGGGAGCTATAGGTGCCATCGCCCATAGCTCCCGATCTTCGGCAATTAAGGATGGATCAATGAGTTACCCTTTTCCACAAGCGAGTAGAAGCGGACAACGGCTAGCCGTGATGAAAGCAACGCTCGCTGAACTACGTGACGCCATCGATAAACTAACGGGGCAGCTAGCGGCCGAGCGTGAAATCGTTCGCGCCTTGTCGGATGACAACGGTCGGCTAACTGCACGGATCAAGGAACTAGAGAATGGTAGCTAACGTCATCATCGGTGCTGCCGTGGCGTTCGCTATCGTCGGCATATTGCTATGGGGCATGAAAGGAAGTAGCTAGTAATGGTCAATGTGGACTTACTTCGGAAGACGTTGGAACGCATCGTCGAGAAGCCGTGGACGTGGGAACAAGATCAGTGGGCGATCAAGTACAACAAAGAAAGTGCCGAACGGCGCGCGGCACGATACAACGCACCGGTGACGGAATGCGGTAGCGCCTATTGTCTCGCCGGTCAAGTGGCAGCGCTTAAGGGCCGTCTCAAGATCATCGGTGATCCTTCCTGTCCCATCTATGCGATGGACGACGGCAGCGATATCGGCATGTATGCGCAGGGTGAATTGGAACTGTCCGGTGAGCAAGCCGATGAGCTATTCGATGCCGACAACGCTCTCTACGATCTCTGGCATCTCGCGCGGAACTATTCGGGTGGCGCTATCGAGGTACCGGAATCAGTGGAACCAACCGACAACGGCAGGTTTGGCCATGACGACTGACGATGAACTGTATACCGATTACGTGATCGGTTACCGCGCATGGGATATCGAGACTAAGCGCGGCGTACCGTTGCTGTCTCCCATGTTTCGCGGTATATCCACATGGGTGCCAGGAAAGAATACGGCACACTGTGATGGTGTCACGGTTAACATGTGGGCGACCAGGCTAGGACCACCTCGTCACGAAGATCAACACGTTCCGGTCACCGGGTGCGGGTGTGGTTTCTACGGTTACTACCGGCCGAATTACACGTGGCAATTCCCCAAGACGATCATGCGTAATGCGGTGGTGCGTGGCGTGATCCGTGCCAGTGGTGCGATCCAATTGCATCACGGTGGATTCCGGGCACAGTATGCCGAGATCTTGGCACTGGCACCGAGCCCGTACGTGTGTTCGCCAGGATGTACTTGCTCAGTGTCCCGAGTGGACAAGCCAGCGCTGGCAGCTCGTTACGGTGTCCCTTGGTACGAATCATGGGATGATGCTATTCGAGACTTCCCACCGACACATGACGAAATACCGTATCCGTTGACACCACCACCCGAGCAAACGAGCAAAGCAATTCTATACCTTGCCAGTCGGTATCAGTCACTGCCGAACAGTACGATGACGATCACCTGGAAAGATGACACAAAGGACTGGAAAGAGGGTGGCGTTATTGGAGGCCCGTAAGCATTGGGACGACGTCGGTCACTCATTCCATGACATGATCATGATGGATCTGGAATTGGGGTGGCGCGTCACCGTGATGCAAGAGTGTGAGGACATTGGCTTCGGGCCACTCTTCGATGCACAGTACGAAGAGGACAAACGATTGGGGAAGATCTAGTGGCAGTGACAGCGGCTGATCTCTATGAGATCTTGCTGCATTCTCGACGCGAACTACGGTCACCTTTCCTTCGGTGGGTAATGACCGATAACCATTTCAACGAGCTAGCGAGGACATTCCATTGGGCCGGGGCACCGGACGGTACAACCGTGATGCTACTTGGTTGTCCTATTCGGATCGATGACACGGTGAAGGATATCCGCATAGAAAAGGATCTACGGCATGAAGGATCTTGAACTGTTCACCAAGGCGCGCGAGGTGTATCAGAAGATCGGCTACGCCAAGGGCGATTACGTCGATGCCGATGGCAACGTGTGCGCGCTCGGTGCTCTTGGTGTCGCAATGAACATCGATCCCGACATCGTCTACTATGTAGTTGATCAGCGCATCTGTAATTACCTGAACGATGAAGCACATGCGTTGTACGGTGATGAGATAGCGGGTGTCAATGACAAGATGGGACGCGACGCGGTACTACACGTGTACGACAACGTGATCAAGCGAGTGGAGCAAGATCATGGCAAGTAAGGAACAGGTAATCGACCTACTCACCAAGGCACGCGATATCTTCCGGGAACGTGGTGGTGCTAAAGGAAACTTCGAGGACAGTGACGGTCACGTGTGCGCCTTAGGTGCATTAAGGACAGCCGCAGGTCTACCGAACATAGATCTTGCCCTTGCCCCTACTAAGAGAGTAGGCGATGAGTATCTAGCAGCGATCGAACATTCGCTAGAGCCTACTGCCAAGCGGCTGCACGGAAACGGGAATGTTGCTTCGGTCAATGACACAGCCGAAGATCCTAAGTCGGTGATCCTTAGCCTGTACGATCACGCCATTAAGGACTTAGAAAATGTTCCTGGCAAGCACTGAGATCATCGTCCTCAAGGAAGAGGAACCAATGATTAAGATCGTTACTGGCGCAGTGATGATCAGCGCCGAGGTGCTGGCGGCCACATTAGACAGTACCGCGAAACGTCTCCGTAGGCTCTGTGATCGAATGAGTGGAGTGGTGTGCGATGGACGATGACCAGATGGTCGAAGTGCTCACGAAGGCGCGTGAATACTTTCGTGAGCACGGTGGCGCTAAAGGTGATTACGAAGTGGACGGCAAGGTGTGTGCCCTAGGCGCGCTTTATGCCGTATCTGGACGCGATCTAGATGAAGTGATCGACAGGGCACTGACGCCAACGTGCATGAGACTTCACGACATGAACGTCGCTACATTGAACGATGGATCAAACGACCCGATGCCGGTGATCCTTGATCTCTACGATGCGACCATTAAGGACTTTGAGAATGGACGATAAGAATAGGCAAGAGATCATCGAGTTGCTGACGAAGGCACGTGAGATCTTCCGTGAGTGCGGTGGCGCACAAGGCAAGCTAGAAGATGCCGATGGGCACGTGTGCGCGCTCGGTGCATTGTGGAGGGCAACCGAGCTTGCTGATCCCAGCTTGCTCTTGGGTTCGCGAGAGACAGCGCGCTACGTGTTACTCAAGCAAGCGCGACGGATAATGAACAACATCACGCGAGAACGGTTCGGTGCGCTTGATATCGCTACGTTCAACGATGAAGCACCCGACCCGAAGCCGGTGATCCTTGATCTCTACGATGCGACCATTAAGGACTTAGAAAATGGATGATGTCAACATGCTCGAATTGCTCACGAAGGCGCGTGAATACTTTCGTGAGCACGGTGGCGCTAAGCGCATGTTCAAAGACGATGAAGACGATGGCAGAGTGTGTGCTCTTGGTGCGTTGCGCGAAGTGATCGATCTCAGTTTAGAGGGCAGTTTAGTGAGTCGCGCAGGATCATTGGCATATGTTGCGGGTGCCGAGTATCTGGCGCTGCATTCACGGCAGCTATATGGATACAGTCGAGTAGCTGTCCTGAATGACCTGCCGCATGATACGAGGCCGGAGATCTTGAGTGTCTACGATCACGCCATTAAGGAACTGGAAAACGGATGAAACCAACACTCGAATACGATCAGGAGTCGATGGCGTGGTATGTGCGCCTAGCACCGGTACAACCGTCCGTGCGTCAATCGGAACTGTCGAACACTGTCCACATTGACTGGTCTGACGAAGGCAAGATGTTGGGCATCGAGATCTTGGAGGGTCTGCCACCTGATCCGGCCGAAGAGAAGTTGCACGAGGTCGTGAGGCATCACGTCGAGATGATCGGTATGCCTAGCTCGGTGGACTCTGATACACAAGCTCTCGTCGGATCGATCATCGCTGCTGGACTTCTGAAAAGGACATGATAAGATGCCGTTGATCAAATCACCGACACGAGAGAAGAGGCTAATGCTCGGTAAGGACTTCACACCGGGTGTCGTGTTCAAGGACTTTCGGATATGGGTACGTGTGCGGACACGCGGACCTGTGATCAGCAAGAGCAAGGGGCATGACGGTCCTATCGTGCGACTCACCACAGAGGACCGTGACGGCAACCTGATTGGCCGGAGCATGGTGTACGCCGAGACGACATACGAGACGCGCACAGACTTCCCCGGTGCCCGTAAAGGGAAGCCAGCAGCGAAGGCACCGATCTCGTTTACCGACAAGCCACACGTCAAAGACGCCGCAGACGTTGCACATGATATCGATCACGAGCATGACGATGATGACTTCACCGATGAAGAGCTAGCGGCAATCCCGAAGGTCGCGAAGCTTGATCTCTTGTTCTCGGAAAAGAAAAAGTAAGATCACCTAGGAAGGGGGAAGTGGCTTCGGTCGCTTCCCCCTTTTTTGTGTCCACAAAGGAAGTGCGTGATGGCTATTCGCTATTGCCCATGTGGCGCTCTGTGGTATTCATGCCAACTCATGCACCATCCCGATAACCACCTATGCGTGTATCACCACTGTCCTTTGTGTGACATCCGACAGATTCTCGTGATCGAGACCGAAGCCTGGCTGGTATTCAAGTCACGAGAACAGCAGTAGGGGGGATCATGTTCGGGGAAGCTGCATACCTCCGTGATGACGAAGGCGAAGGCCACTATCGCAATTGGGCACCGGGAAAAGGAATGGCATTGAACGACAACATCCACAATGGATTCAAGGATATATCTGGTCTATGCTACTGCGGCAGACACTTCCGAGACGTGAACGCATGGCAGAATCACGTAGACGAAGAGGCAGCACGAGACATCTTGATCAATCATGGTCGCAACGAAAAGGGTGATTGTTTCGTGTGTGGCAAGCTATCCGAGGCACTGTCGGAACACATACTCGCCATGTTCTATAAGGCTGGGCTGCACGTCGTGAGGATTATGGACAGTGACTAATTACCACAACCTGACGGAGCAGCAGCGGGCGCATAAACGGGAACGGGATAACGCCACCTCGAAGCGGCGACGCTGGCACAGCACCGGTGATCATTCGCTCTGTGCTGTCGAGAACTGTACCTATCTGGCTCACACTATTGAACAGGCGATGACCAAGAGAGGGCAGCAGGATAACGAGCTAAGTGGACACTACAACGGGATCATTCGAGAGATCACCGAAGAGCCAGATAAGTCCATTGTGGGTAGTAACTGTATGGCCCGATGCCACTTCTGCCGGTACGTGATCTACACGCCGACGAAGTGGGCTACTGATCGGTGGTGGATTGATAAGCGCCATTACTGCCTTAGGGGCACGATTGTGAGAGTACGATGGGCGAAGAGCAACTAGTCGAGGGATACGTGGTCAAGATCTCCGGCGATGAAACCGAGATCATGGAAACGATAGCGAAGGCGATACGGCACGGGGAGTTGACGCGCTACTCTGATTTCCACGTGTTCAACAATTTCAATTGGGACGACGTTCCACAATGGATGAAAGACCAGTGTCGGTGGCAAGCCGAATTCATCCTACGTATCTTGAAAGATCAATACGGTGGGAGTAGTTGACGTGTATTCGTTCACAGCAAAGGGGTTTCGTACGGGCAAGAAGATGATCATTGTCGAGATGAGTGAGGATGAAGCCTTGCATATTTTGACAGGACTGGATTTCGTGTTGACGCATCGCCCGTGGGAACCGGGCAGCAAGATGATCAATACTTGGACCGAGCTACACGATTCGATCAATTCCACATTGGAAAAGGCCAACGAATGAGCAAACGGAAAAAGGTACCAGCTCCAATCATCACCGAGGCGGGTATCCTTCCCGAAGTGTCCATTGTGTTCCGTCCCGAGGTTGACGAAGGAACGTGGACGAACGTCGGTTGCGGTATCGATGTGCTAGAAGATGCTAAGGGTCGATTGGCGCGCATCACCATTGATACAGCCAAACACTCACAGGGGAAACTCAATGACTGATCCGTTGGCAGAATTGCAGACCGAACCGTTGTCCGTCTACCCGCAAGAGAACATACAGGTACTGCCCAATGTGGAACACACCTTGTGGTCTACCACAACGGGGCCGGGAGTTGTCCAGTCGGTATGGATGGCGCTCGGTGGCGGCAACGCACCGGTCCTCGATGGCAGGTTACGTGTCTACTATGGACAGACGCTAGCGATGGACATCGATCTTGGTACGTTGCTCGTCACACATTGGGGAGCCAGCGGCGTACACAAGCTGCCTCACTTGTCGTGCGATATCGTTGGCACCGGTAACGGGGAATTCCTGTTGACGTTCCCGATGCCGTTCCACAGCGACGGAATACGCATCGCGTACTACAACGTGCCAGGCAACCAAACAGCGATCATCTATTCGATGGTCTCATATCGATTCTTAGACACGTTCAACGGGATGCGGTTGTGGAGTGCCGGTAGGCGATTCCAGGGGCAAGCCGTGTCTCGTGCGGCAGGAGACACGACACTACTCGCGAGCATGGTGACCGGGCCGGGGTCTATTGTGTACCACTCACAAGTAGGGGGGATCAATGCTGCGAATCTCTCCTGGCTGGAACGCAACTTCACCGTGACGGTGGACGGTGCCGTTAAGGTGTTCGCCACCGGTACCGAGGATTGGTTCGACAGCGCGTGGTATTTCCAGGGTCGTGCCGACTTTAGCCCGAGCCCGCATACCTACGTTGGTACAGACAAGCCGTCATTCATGCCTAATTGCGTCGGCATGGCAACCGATCTCTTATCGAAGTGGGGTGGCATCCCGTGGCAATCAACGTGCACCGTGCGGGCTGAAACGGAACCTGCCGTGACGACGGGCGATACGTTGTGCTGGTGCATACTCTACTATGCCTAAATGCAACGAACCATATCCCGGACGTCCTGATCGTTTATGTGATCGTGAGGCCGGTCACGAGATGCCACATCGCCGGAATACCGGGGCACTTAATGTGGACTCATGGGAACCAGTCGTGATGATCACTCGTCGCGAGTACCTGATCCGGTCTGCATTGGAGCTTGGCATCCCAGCGTTGTACGTCAACGAAGCTGTCTATACCACAGCACTAGCGCATCCCGAATGGGATCTTGACGATCTCGTTGATCCAGTTACAGGAGAGGCATGAAGATCACGGAACTGATCACAGAATTGCAGGGGCACCTAGAGAAACGTGGCGATCTTGACGTTGCCGTGGAGACCTCGACAGGGGTTGATGGATTAGTCGTCCTGCCACTGGACAAAGTGGACTATGACCAATTCGAGGAAGATGAGCCGGAGGTCATTGTTCTCATGCTGGGGAGCGAGGAACTGTGAAAGTTCGTAGCTACGTTCACACATGGGATGCTCAGCATAATGGCGACATCGAAAGCGTCTCGATCGAGGTGACCAAGCAAGATATCAGGGATCTTGCTACGGCATTGGATCTAACGGATATGCGACGCGACATGCTGGACATACTCAAGCGGATTCTCCTAAAGGACTCGCCACCCTCACGGTGCGGTAATCAAGCACGATGGAATGATCGAGTGGTTACATGTGTATTACCCGAGGGGCATGATGATGTGTCCCATTCGGACGGTCAAGGTACTACCTGGAAAATAGTGGAAGGGTAAGCGATGGGTAAGCATACAGGAGATAAACCACGTCGATTCCGTATGCGTCCGGCATACGCGGTACTGGCGCTGGCTGGTGCGATCATCGTGACCGGTGCCAGTGTCGGTGTCGCGTCACTCAACAACGCGGCCATGACACTCCACAGTGGAGACTCATTGGGGGTGAAGTGCGTAGGATCAAGTCTCAAGTTCTCGCGCACTGATCCGGCCACCGGCAAGGTGAAGTGTGTTCCCACACCACCACCGACTACGACGACGACGGTACCGCCGACTAGCTCGTCAACGTCTACTGTGGTTCCCCCGCCGCCGCCGCCGACTACCTTGACCAGCAGCAGCACGAGCACGGTGCCACCGACTACCTCGACTACCTCGACCGGCACGCGCACGTGTAGCAACCCGACCGATGTGTTCACCGAGGGCGAGGGTGGCTCATTCGGTAAGTACTACGTGCATAACAACACGTGGAATCTGAACAGCGGGAATCACGAGACGCTATATGCGTGCGATTTCAATAACTGGTATGTGGACGCATCGGGAATGAGTGGCACATCGGTCAAGACGTATCCGAACGTGCATGTGGATTTCAACAACATGAACGGTGTCCCGTTTGGATCGTTGCCGCAGATCACGAGCACGTTTGCTGGTGTCGGCCCGGCAGGTGGCATCTATGACGTGGCCTACGACCTATGGCTCAACGGTGTCGCGGACAACAACAGCACCGAGCTAATGGTCTGGACACAGAATCGCCAGCAGGTACCGTCCGGCGACATCCTGGCCACATACACAGCAGGTGGCATGACGTACGACGTGTGGACAGACAAGCAAGGCTATATCGCGTTCGTGGCACGTTCCACAATGCTCAGTGGCACGGTTGACCTTAAGGCGATGATTAACTTCGCGATCAGCAAGGGATACATGCCCGCTAATCCATCGGTCAATCAGATCGATTACGGCATCGAATATTGCAGCACGGGTGGCGCGACACAACGCTTCACCGTATCCGACTTCTCATTGACGACCAACTAAGGAGACCAGTGGCGATTAGCGTGCGGCAAGATGACGGAAGCATTGTCAATTACGATACCGCCAACGGGTTCTTTGTGGACGATAGCGTGCTACACGTGACAGCCACATCGGTCACAACGGTCGAGGATAGCACGGATAGCAGGTCCGAAACTATCGCCGTATTCGCGTGTGATTGTTGGCGTAATGCGTGGGTCAATTCAGAAAGGACAGCGACATGAATCTCATTCTCTCATGGCTGGCGATGGTCGCGTTTGGATTCGCGATGGTGATGCAAGTGTGGAACCTATCGCTCAGTAACCCGAACATGAATCCGGTGACGTTTCTCTGCATCGGTTTCTTCTGTCTCGCAGTAGCGACGGTGCACACTCATTCGGCCAAGGGGAAGTAGTGAGACGCAAGCTACTAGCAGCAGGTGCGGCAGTAGCAACGGTGGCAGGTGTCGGCGCTTTGGTTTATACCACTGCTCCGGCACCTGCTCCGTTACAGCCACCCTCGACAGCGATTCCCACCACGACACCGAGCATGATCAAACCTTGTCGGATTGTTGACAATAAGGCAGACGCGACCTGTACCCCCGGTGTGCGCAACCCTGCTGTCACTCAAGCCACGATCGGTAGCACCATATGCGTGTCTGGCTGGACCGCTACCGTCCGACCGCCCGCCAGCTTCACCAACAGGCTTAAGGCACAGCAGCTCTTGCAGTACGGACTCTCAGGGCCGTTAACGGACTACGAAGAGGATCACCTGATACCGCTCGAGATCGGGGGAGCGCCACGAGACGCGCGCAACTTGTGGCCGGAACACTGGTCTACTCCGTCCGGCGCACACACGAAGGACGCCGAAGAGAACGCGTTACACGCTGCCGTGTGCAAGGGAACGATGACGTTAGCCGACGCTCAGAACAAGATCTTACTGGATTGGACCAATGGGCACTGATCGTCAATTCGAGGTGGATGGGATCATTTACACGCATCCCGCGTGGCGCGATGGGATCACCGGATACATGTTTACACGACCATTAGCGGAATTCCTTGATCCTGATCCGTGCGATGATACCGGGGAGTTTTGTCTCTGCGGTGATGATCCCGATAAGTTGCTCGCCACATATCCGTGCGCGGCAACATGGTCGAGGATCATGCGACCCGTTCCGAAGCCGAGATCATTCAAGATCACCAAGATCGGCCATTGGGTATTGGGAAACGAGTGGTTCACATGATATGGGAATACAGGGCACCGAAGGATCACCCTCACTCGTGCCGTTTACCGTGGCTGCTTCCCTGGCGTCGGCCGAAGTCGCAATGGCGCTGCGATCGGTGCGGTGCATTGTGGATGATCGTCGCGTATGACGATGGTCGAGACTGTTACAACCTATGGCATAAAGAGGCAGGCAATACACGTATTGGAGGCGACCTTGACTAGCGACATTAACGAGCAACGGCGCAATCAATTTGAGACGTGGCTTGCGCGACACATGATGACGGATGGTGCGATCGAGTATCGCGAGAAGCGGCAACTACGGATCGAAGAGAGTGTCGATGAGATCCGTTCCACTGTGGACAGTGACGTGATCTTGATACCAACAGGGCCGATCGGGGCAGCACTTCTCGATATCAAGTCCATCGGTGGCATATGCAGCAGGGTCGATTCCTATAATTGGTTCGAGGGTGAGCCATACTACCGATCGGCTGACTATGAGTGAACAGTATCCGTACCTCGACAAATACGCTCACGATGAATTCGAGGAATATGCCTCTTATGCGCTCGTATATCAGACGTACAAAGATCTGCAATATCACCAGCATTTTGCCGAGGACTCTATTGATGAGTTCCGAAGTAGGCGACGCGAAATAAGGACCATTGTTCCACAAGGAGAACATGGTGGATTGATCAGTTTCAAGGAAGACTACCTCGTGGACGACGGTGGACATTGGATACCGTACTCCCATGATCATTTCACATGGAAACGCGGTGATCCCTACTATCGATCGGCCGACTATGGACGTTAAGCATGGCGCTAGTCGCTACAACAATTACGCGTGCCGGTGCGTGGTCTGTACCGCTGGCAACGCGGAACGCATGGTGCGGGTACGGCAGAAACTCAAGACGAAGCGCGTACCCGAGCATGGCTACAGTGGATACACCAATTACTCGTGCCGCTGCGGTATCTGCACACAAGCCAATACGGACTACAACAAGTCATATAGGAGCAAGGATGCCAATACACGCTAGCAGTAGTGATTACCTAGGCTGGAATGCTCAGCAATTGGTTCACGAGATCACGCGACTTAAGAATGAGAATGCGAGACTCGATGAAACAGTCACGCGACTGAATGGCGATAGGACTCGACTGGCTGGCGAATATGCCAACGTCATCGCGGACCACCAGACCACAGATCAACGACGCATACAAGAGATCAACCGTTTGCAAGGTCTCGTGCATTCCAATGTGGACCAATACGCCAGGAACAACGAAGAGCTACAGGAAGAGAATAATCGGCTCACGGATGAGAACAAGAGACTTACCGAGGACGGCTTAGGGCTACTGAATGCGAATCAGAAGCTCAGTCAAAAGATCACACGGCTACAGAAGCTCGTCACGCGCGAATGTGACCTTAATGGACACGACGTCGAAACGATCTATCAAGTCGGGAAGCCTGATCCGGTATCCCTGATCTGTCGCACGTGTGGCAAGAGCTGGGGAGTCACAGCGCATGACTGACTATTGCGACGGCAACCATCCGTCATGGAAACCGTGTCAAGATCCAGCACCGGTACCGGAGTGGCCGATCAAGCCAGCTACCCACGATATGACTGTCTCAAGTGGACAGGACCCGTGGCTTGATCCGCTGCTCGTCGAGGAACGTCCCGGATGGGAAGAGACATGACGGATCATGAGTGTGCCCCGTGGTCTGTGGAGGGCAAGTGGTGTCCAGTGTGTTCGCCTAAGCGTTGCAGCTACTGCCACACCGAGGGGGATCACTGGACATGGAAACACTGTCCTATCTGTAACGAGCTTGAGTGTAAAGATCCGCAATCATGTAGCGAAGCGATGATCGAGTGGGAGCAGGCAACATGAAAGATGAACGGTACGGGCAAGCTGCCTATTCCGCGTTCCACAATAACTGTGACTCCACATGCGACATGTGGGACAAGTGGCCGGTACTAGCACCAGACGTCAAGCAAGCGTGGATCGACGCGGCAAAAGCAGCACGGGTACTCACTACGACTTGTTCCACGTGTCCCCATTGTGGACAGAGGGACAGTGACTAGGGACATGAAAGAGAATGAGCGAGTGACAATAGAAGATAATGCCGTTGCTATTCACGAGGTGTTTCTGAGCTATTGCAAGGCTGGATTCACGGAAGATCAAGCGATGCAATTGGTGATTGCCCATATCAACGGTACTAGTGGTGGTGGCCAGCATGAATCAAGGCATCACTGATATGTTGCAAAGCTTCGCGATCATTTGCCTAGCGATCACCCTGATCATCATGGGGATCATACGTCATCGTGACTAGGCGCTTGTTTCCGTGGGAGCGACATTGCGGGTGTCCTAAATGCAGGGTCAAGCCAGGGGAGGTGTGCATCACGACTAGACCCTTGCATATGCCACCGTGGACGATGCGTGAGCTTGCGTACGTGGGTAGCAAAACGGCTGCCCATAAAGGACGGTACGAATTGTGGCGACACCTGTCACAAGGGACCGGGATATTCAGCACGATGTGAGGAACCATGTGATTGCGTTAGATGCTGCCCAACGTTGGGCTAATGCGGGATGCGCGGTTATTCGAGTCAAGGCAGACGGAACGAAGGCGCCGTTAGACAAGTGGAAAGAATATCAGCAGCACGCGCCAAACATGGCTACCCTTATGTCTTGGTTCGGTAATGGTGTCGCATGTGGTATTGGCATCATATGTGGCGCGGTATCCGGCAACATGGAAATGATGGAATTCGAGGGCCGGGCAGTATCGACACGCATCCACGATCGGTTTATGGCGCTACTGATCAAGGAAGGCGCGGCTCAACTCGCCACACGCTTGTTCGTCACCGGCTACACACAAGACAGTCCCAGCGGTGGCTTACACGTCTTCTACCGCGTCACCGGCCCCGTCAGCGGCAACACGAAGCTCGCGAGCATCGACACACCCGAGGGCATCCGGCCACTGATAGAGACGCGCGGCGAAGGTGGATTCGTGGTGGTCGCACCGAGCAGCGGCACCGTGCATGAGTCCGGCCGGGGGTGGACAGCGCGCACCGGGACGCCAGACGACATCCCCACGATTACCGAAGCCGAACGTGACCTGTTGCACTGTCTAGCACGGTCGCTGACAGCCGTTCGGCCACCCGTGCGCGTGGACACACCAGGACCGGCGCTGTCGTCGGCAGAGGGCGAATCAGCGCCTGGCGAGGATTTCAACGCACGGGGAACGTGGCGCGAGATCTTGGAACCGTTGGGGTGGACGCTCGTCCGCAACGTCGGTGGACGCGAATTCTGGCGACGGCCGGGGAAAGATCACGGTATCTCCGCTCAGGCAGATGACTATTTCTATTGCTACTCGTCATCTGTTGATCTGCCACATGAAGAGGGTCTAAGCAAATGGCGGTTGTATGCCATGACACACCATAACGGTGACTTTAGCCGAGCAGCTAGCGCATTACGCCATGATGGATTCGGGGGTGTCCGCCAGGATACGAGGGTCGAGTACCCGTCGCTACCGGTATTGAGCATCGACGGAACGGTGACATACCTACCGCCAGTGGTCACCGATACGTGGAAAGAAAAGGATCTACGGCCATACCTCAACGGCGACAAGATCAAAGTTGAACCGTCTATAGGGGCATGGCGTAATGATGAAGTACGGTTGCTCTATCCCGGTAAAGAGCATTCGGTGATCGGTGAATTCGAGAGTGGTAAGTCATGGTTTCTATTGTGGCACGTCAAAGTCGAGATCAGGCTAGGGCATCACGTGGTGTATTTCCATTACGAAGAGGCAGAGGAAGATAGCACCGTTGAACGTTTGATAGCGATGGGAGTGTCCCAAGAGGACATACTTACCTATTTTCATTTCATCGCACCGGAGACACCGATGATGATCGACTCGCTGCAACAGCACATCGATCTACAGCCTACGCTCGTCATCCACGACGGGGTAAACGAGGTGATGGATCTACACGGATGGGAAGTGTTTCCCAAGACAGACGGGGCAGCGAAGTTCCGAAATAGACTCGTGCGACCGTTCACCAACATCGGGGCAGCAGTACTCAAAGCTGATCATATCGCACTAGACCCTGACAAAAAGGGTAAGTCATTTGGATCACAGGGTAAGGACAATGGTCTCAACGGTGCGATCTTCCTGCTCGAAAACAGGGAACCGTTCGGCCGGAATATCAAGGGAAGATCCAGTATCAAGATCTGTAAGGATCGTCCTGGCTACCTGAAACAGCACGGCAAACCGACCGAGCACCCGAGGATCATGTACTTCGGTGAATTCATTGTGGACTCAAGTCACAAGTGGAGCAGCAACACAGAGTGTGACTTCTACGCACCGAACATGGACGACGATAACAACGGTGAGCTGCCGACGATAGATACTCGTGCGTCCGATCAGGACAAGTCCGATGATGATGTGGTCTACGATTTCATCACTGCGAATCCTCGTTGCACGAAGCGAGATGTACGGGCATCGATCAAGGGTATAGGAACAGCACGTAAGGATGACTCGATAACACGTCTAATCCTTAATGGACGGGTGGTATCCGAATCGGGTCCTCGCAACTCATTGGTGTTGACCGTGACTGACGGTGCCGGGCACGTGCCGGGCACACTGGAAATCCTTCCCGACCAGCAGGAACACGAAGCGGAGGAATGATCATGTATCGCAGTGTGCCGGTCAAGTGGTACTTGCTTATCCGCGACATGGAGCTATTCACCAGGGATACCGGGCAGGGTTTGGCGTACACATGGGGTCTTGTCCACAATGAACGGTACGAAGAGGCGGTAAATAGCTTTGATAAGACCAGATCATTGTATGAGCAAGATCATAAACAGTGACCGTGCCGCGTGTGCCTGACTGTGCCCGGCACGAAAGCATCCGACCGTGCCTGAGTACCCGTCTCCCCTTTAGGGGACGGGGCACGGGATGGGGCACGCTTCTGCGATCAACTTGATTCGATCATGGGGCACGGTCCGGCACGACTCGAACGGAAAAAGCGAATGGGCATAGACCACTTGATAAGTAGAAAAGCACGACTATCGAAGTGTGCTAAGTGTCACTGTATGGTCCTAATAGGAATCGATGAAGGGATAGCCGAGGAAGTCGATCCGATTCCACTCACGACGGTTGGTGAAGTGTTAGCCGTGATGGATAGGCGCAAGACGTTCGGCTTTACCGTGGCTGGTGTCATCTATCATCGCAACGCTGGCAGGATGAAGACAGACGCCAGATGGAAGCTGCCGATCATCGTAGCGAAGCATAAGTGCGGAATGCCCTTGGTGTCCGCCATCGATATCGACAAGGTGCCGATGATGAACAGGTTCATAGAATCGAAGTCCACAAAGGATGAGAGTGATCCAGTATCAGAACAGGCGATGTTCACGATCATGGATCAACTACAGGGTAAGATCATCGAGGTTGGAGATCACTATGGCAAGATTCCGTTTTAAGCATGTGTGTTGGTACTACTGGCTCTTGCGTATCACGGGCAACAATGTCCCGAGGTGGGATGAAGATCCGCTGGTGAAACACTTTGGATGGTTAGAGGGTCGATGTCCTCGTTGCGGAGTGGAGATACACAATGGATGATCCAGATAGACCGGACGTCATGAACGAGTGGCTAGATCATGTGGCGCACGAGAACGACGGTAAACCGATCGTGCCATCGGACGATTACTACTGGCAGGAACTACAGGACGGGGTATCCGAGTGAAGGTTACGAAGGTCATATGCGTCGATTGCAAAGAGGAAGGGATCACGACGGTACGACCGACCGATGTGGACGAACATCCCCGTAAGCCGAGGTGTGCCACGCATAAGAGGGCACGGAAGACCACGCAGAGGATACGCAATCACGGTAAGCGCATCGAGACTGTCTACGGGATCACTGGTGAGCAGTATCAACGGATACTGAACTATCAGGGTGGCGTCTGTGCTATTTGCGGACCGATCACAGGTCGTAAAGGTGCCAGTCGTCGGTTATCGGTAGATCACAACCATAAGACCGGCGAGGTACGTGGTCTATTGTGTATGACGTGCAATGACTACATAGGACTAATCAAAGAGGATCTACCAACGTTGTATCGTGCCACGCAGTACCTTGTGAATCCGCCAACGAGAAGAATGGGGAAGTTGTATGAGTAGGTTCGCCGACGTTGCTGATTGGGATGGTAAGCAAGATCGGGCAGGTAAGCGCATCTCTACGGGTGGCAAGCTCAGTGAGATACACATACCTGCCACTGAGATCAAATACCGTGAGGGTGAACGTCGTAGGGCTACACAATGGATAGCGTCTCATGCGAAGGGTGCCGAGGATTGTGCGTTGCTACTCGATATGTTGGGACTGTCACCCGAGGAAGGCTTAAATGTCCACAGTAGAGACGACGATACTGATTCGGTTGCGGACACAACTACGGGAAGCGATCAAGGATCTAGTTGATGAAGTAGTGATCACGACTACTCTCGATGATGGATCATCGGTGATCAATCGTGGGCCATCCTTGCTCGTGCAACTAACAACGTGCATCACCAACAATCAGGGGGGTAGTGGCCAGGGGAAAAACTCGTCTAGCCGACTGTTGATAAGCCTGGCAGCGTTCGACCTCAATCGCAAGATCGAAAAGGAGTGGCGCAAACCTGGTGAAACATTGGAACGATCACTGCGTGGATTGCCCGAGGATCTGGCCACATGCACTGATCTTGATAAGATGCGATCGACCATAAAGGACATGCTGTCTATAGCGAGGGCTATACGCATGATGCTTGATCCGCCACGTAAATACCATGTGGCTGCCGCATGTCCAGTGTGTACGGTGCGAATGGTGCGGCAATGGGATCAAGTGAATAGGGAATACGTTCAAGTACCGGCATTGACGCTTGACGGAATCAACGGGTGTATCTGTCTCGCATGTGGAGCGACATGGGCACCTGATCATCTTGAACACCTGGCGTTGGTGCTTGGTTGCGACCCGATCGGTGATACGCTGCCGACATCCGGCTAGATCCTGCCCTAAAGCCGATAGGTTCGACCAATGCCACAACAGGGGAAGACACACGATCGTGGCTACGGTCGCCAGCACCAGAAGCTCCGGGAACTGTTGCTACCCGCCGCGTATGGCACGCCATGCTGGCGATGCGGTGAGTTGATGTTGCCGGATCAAGATCTGGATCTCGGACACCGTGAAGATCGTAATGGTTACGCTGGTATGGAACATGCCAAGTGCAATCGTGGCGCAGGTGGTCGCAAGGGTGGACGTAATCGCGTTAAGCGAGACGTGACTATCCATGTGGACAATCCATAGTAGACAATGAGGTGGGTCACCATCGAAGCTCTACTCACAGCGCTACTCGGCTTGGTCACATCCGGCTTAATAGCACTGCTGATACCGATCATCACCGGCTACCTGGTACCAGCAAGTCGTATAGATCAAGTGCAACGTGATGCTGATAAATGGCACGCTGCATTCGATTCCTTAAAGGAAGCGCACGAGATACAGACGAAGACATTGGAGCGTATACAGATCACAGCCGAGGTAACTGATCGGGTGATGAGGGGAATCCATTCGGCACAGTCAATGCCTAAGGTGATTGAGTGATGAACGTATTCCATAAGCACAGTAAGGATACCAGTGATCCTGGTAAGGCGATGGAATACGCAGACGACGCTAGAGCTAAGGCAGTCGATAAGGATAAGGAGCTTACGCCACTGATCAACCGCTTAGAGGGATCAGTGAAGCGTAACAAGATCTTTGAATCCATACTGACTACCATTGCCAATAATAGGGGGGACTAGTCCCGGGGAAATCCAATGTGGATATAGGGGCGCTAGTCAGGGGATAATACTCATGGGAATCAAGGGGGCGATATGATCGGGAAAAGAGGGGCACTTGCCTGGGGTAGATCGTTAGGGGATCTACATGGGGGCATCCATTGTGGAGGGTACTTGTATGTGGGGTACTCTCACGTGGGGTACTTGTCTAAGGGGTACTCATGCTACGGGCACTAGACATAGGGTTCATATGGCTGAGCTTGGCTGGCTCAGTGGCCATACTCATTGCGTATGGTACGCAAGGTTGGTACCGCAACAGTGTTGGTCGATTCATCGTGGCACTTAAGATCGTGGTCTTTGGTGTGTACCTAAGAGCGGCAGTGGTGAGCATCGTTAGCCCTAGTCTACTAAGGACAGATGCACTAGACGTTGGCATCACTGGTCTATTGGCAGCTATCATCACGTATGGTGCATACGCATTCATCTCGACCATACGTGAGAGACAAGATGATGATGATAGTCATCGATGATGCGACGATGGTCAAGTGTCATTGCGTTGGATGGTCAAGGCAACAGGCTAAGGATGGTCGAGGCTAAGGCTAAGGATGGTCGAGGCCGAAGGCGAACTCATGGCCGATGGCTAGTGTCTAAAGTAGATGGTCACCATCTACAAGATCGGCTTAGGGTGGTCACTGATCAAATGAAGATCGAATGAAGATCCAATGGGTAAGATCACGGATGGTCAACTCGAGGAAGATCGACGATCACTTCCGATCATGGCTCTGACCTGCAGTTATGCGGAGGGGGTAGGGGGGAGGGTCCGCGACGGGGATCATGCCGAGCGAATGAC
>Ga0247666_1000053_pt1 | contig 61340 bp, 55 predicted proteins | sample CNK07_metaG_FD_183025 | JGI IMG/M metagenome (GOLD analysis project Ga0247666, IMG submission 183025) | Soil microbial communities from Purdue University Martell Research Forest, Indiana, United States - CNK07 | ecosystem: Environmental > Terrestrial > Soil > Temperate forest > Bulk soil...
GCGACTGGGGAACTTTTCGGCTGCAGTTTTCGTTCCATACTCTGACAGGCCGAGAGACCTTTAGGATTCGAGGCTAATGAAGCGTTGGAGCAGGACGTCCAACTGGTCCAGCAATGCCTCCAGGGAGATGGCTCGGCCTGGGAGGAACTTGTGCGTCAGCACAGTCGGCGCGTGTTCAATATTTGTTACCGCTTTACTGGTAACCGCACCGAAGCCGAGGACCTGACCCAGGATGTCTTCCTCCGTATTTACAGGACTTTGGCGAGCTACCGCTCAGCACACGGCGGCTTCGCCACTTGGATGACAAGCGTGACGCGTAACCTCTTGATCGACCACTACCGCCGCACCAAGCGTGACCGGGCAACCGACTCACTCGACGATGCGATGCCGGTTGTGGAAAACAAGGAGTCGAGCGCGAAGCGCCCGGACGAGCAAGCGCTCCTCGGCGAGTTGAGTGGCCAGGTGCAGTCGGCGCTCACCAAGCTTTCGCCCGAATTACGTGAAGCCGTCGTGCTGCGTGACTTGCAGCAACTGGAATATGGCGAGATTCAAAGGGTTCTCGCGGTGCCCGAAGGAACGGTAAAATCCAGAATCAACCGGGGCCGCATCGAATTGGCTCGCATCCTGCAACAAATGGGGGTGCGACCCGCGTGATCTTTTTGAATAGCTCGCTGGGTGCCTTATGAACTGGACTTGTGAACAAACCGAACTGCTCTTGACCGACTATCTCGACGGCCTTCTCACCGCTGCCGAACAGCACGAATTTGATGCGCATGTGAACGCTTGCCCGCGCTGCACTCCCCTTGTCTCCAGCGTCACCCATGCGCTTTCCGCCCTGCGCGCGCTGCCGCAAATCGAACCGTCTCCGCGCCTCGTTTACAACATCCTGGATAAAACGCTCGGCCCGCGCGAAACCCTCACCGGCTGGGCCGCCGTTCGTGCCTGGCTCCGCGGCTTTAATCCCCAGCGCCTCGCCTATGGCGGCGTTTCTCTCTGTGCCATGTTCCTCACTTTCGCGTCCTTCACCAGTTTCTCCTGGAGGAAGCCGCACATCGCCGATCTCGCACCCGCCAAGATCTATCAGGGCACCAATCGCCAGGCCCATCTCGTCTACGCACGCGGCACAAAATTCGTCAGCGACCTTCGCGTCGTCTACGAAATTCAATCCCGCTTGCAACGCGAGGATCAGTTGCCATCGAATCAGGATTCCACCACTCCGCAAACTTCTCCGGACAAAAACCCGGGAAGCACGGACGGTTCGGCTCCCGCTTCGCCCAAGCAACAAAATCGTGCCAATGACCTGGCGTCCCGTAGTCTAGTTTTGGCTGCCGCATGTCCCGTTTGCTCCGAAGGGAGAATTCAATGAAGTGTGCCGTCCATCCTGAGGTGGATGCTACCGGGTTCTGTCGCAACTGCGGCAAAGCGATGTGCTCCGTCTGCGCTCGCCCCGTTCACGAAGTTCTCTATTGCGAAAACTGTTTGGCGCAAGGAATGGGCGTACCAACCGCTGCAGTTCCGCCGCCCCAAAATCCGTATTCCGCGCCAGGTTATGCGCCGCCCGCATTTGTTCCGCCCATCGCAACTGTGCCCCCTCCTCAACCCGGCAAATCCAGCGGTGCCATCGCCTTTATCCTCGGCTTTATTCTTCCCGGATTAGGCGCCGTCTACAACGGCGAATATAACAAGGCCCTGATTCACATTGTCATCTTCGCTTCGCTCGTCTTTGGCCTTGCTAATTCGGATGATCTCAGCGCCGGCGCAATTACTATGCTCGGCCTGCTCCTTTCTGGCTTCATTTTCTACACCGCATTCGATTCCATGCGTGTCGCGCAGGCCAAGAATTCCGGCCAACCCGTCGCCGCCGATCCGCTCGATTCCATCGGCCGGAATCTTCCTCTCGGCCCAATCGTTCTCATTGGCATCGGCACCCTCATGCTTCTCAACAATTTTCGTTTCTTCGAGTTTTTGCACTTGAGCCTTTCCCGCACGTGGCCGTTGATCCTGATTGGGGCGGGTGTCTTTATGTTCCGCAATCGAGCCAGCCGCCCGTGATTTGCATTTGGTTTTTGTTGTACGGGCCGCTTTCTGAAGCGGCCCGTGCCGAAGCCAAACGTTAGTGGTAGGGCCGGCTTTTTTACCTGAGCGAAGGGTCTGAAGCCGGCCGTTTTCGAGGAGAACGAGCATGAGCGACAAAATCAATTGCACCTGCCGGCGCTGCACTATTCGGGGCCTGATGGGTCCGGCAATCATCACCACCGTTGGTGTTCTCTTTCTTCTCAGCGAATTTCGCGGCGGTTATCTCAGCTTCGGTAACACGTTTCCCGTTATTCTGATCGTCATCGGCGCAATCCTTCTCGCCTCGTCCCTCGCTCCCACGGATGGCCACGTCGATTCTTCGACTCCCCCGGTGATTCCTCCGCCGCCGGCTCCGCCCGCCAATCCGTATCAAGGCACGCAAGGCCAGGGGCAATAATTGGCAATGGCAAACGCCTCTCCCGATCAACCTCGCTCCGGCGGCCTCTTCAGCGGACTTCTGCTCATCTCGCTCGGCATCCTTATGTTGCTCTGGCGGTACGAGCACATCGGCCTCGGCTCCATTCTCCGCCACTGGTGGCCTCTCATCTTTATCGGTTGGGGCCTAGTAAAATTTTACGAACGCACCGCCGCGCAGCGTCAGGGCCGCTCGACCGGATGGATCACCGCAGGCGAGATCTTTCTTGTCGTCGGCGTCTTCTGCCTCATCGGCATGGTTGTCATCGTCGATCTCGTCCGAACGAAAATCGACGGCAGACGGCCCCCGTTCGACGTCGACTGGGGAAATTCCTTTTCGTACGACCTTGACATGGCGCCGCACCCTGTTCCTCCCGGCGCACACATTCAGCTGAATATTCCGCGTGGGGATATTTCGGTCCACACCGGCGATGAAGCCCAACTAACGATCACCGGCAAAAAACAAGTCCGTTCTTGGAACGATAACTCCGCAGAAAAGCTGGCTGAATCGGCCAAACTCGAGACTGTCAAAGAAGGCGACGTCTACATTGTGCGGCCCGCCGGCGCTGCCGAAGAAGATCGGCGTTTTGGATTCGATCTTGACGTCACCGTTCCCAAGAAAGCCGACGTGTCGGTAAAAACACAGAAGGGCGATGTTCACGTGGCCGACGTTGCGGCGGCGGTTTCCGTAACCACACAAAAGGGTGACATCGACATTTCCGACACCGGCGGCGGCGTCGCAGTAGATACACAAGGCGGCGACACCACCGTTACCGATACCAAGGGCGACGTCAAAATCGCCGGCAAGGGCGGAGAAGTCAGCGTCGTTAATGCCACCGGCGGACTCACTCTCAACGGCGAGTTTTTCGGTCCCATCCGCGCCGAGAAAATTGCCAAGGGCATCCGCTTCATCTCGCATCGCAGCGACTTCACGCTCGCTCAACTCACCGGTCACATGTCGATCGAGTCCGGCAACTTTGAAATTGTCGATGCGCCCGGCAATCTCACCCTTCGCACTTCCTCCGCTAACGTCAGCATCGAGAACCCGGGCGGCAAGGTGAACGTGGACAACCGCAACGGCAACATTGATGTCCGCTACTCCGTTGCTCCTAAAGACGAGATCCAGCTCACGAATTCGTCTTCGGAAATCACGCTCAGCCTTCCCTCCGGCACCAGCTTCGAAATCGTCGCCGACTGCCACTCCTGCGACATCGATTCCGACTTCTCCGCTCCGGCGCTAAACAAAACCAACACAAAATCGGGCGACACTCACCTCGAAGGGAAATACGGCTCCGGTCGCCCCGTCAAAATCGTCATCCGCACCAGCTACGGCTCCATCAACATCCGTAAGACCTCGTAAACTTCCCAATCACCCAAGCATTCCCCGTGCAAAAGTAGAGGCACTATATATCGTGCCTCTTCGCTGCTGGCTCGATAAATCTTGGCCAGAATCGCCGCTCGGCCGCGTTGCACGCTCGCAAGAACTCGTCGGCCTATTTCCCAACACCCGAATCTTCAATCTCAAAACCCCAATCAGGGCCTTCCACCTCTGCCGCCATCTGCATTAAGAAAAACCCTCTCCCTGCGTGCGCGATTGCTACTTCATCACCAATTTCTTTCTCCCGCGTCTAATCCCCCGATTCGACTGATCCAGGAGCATTCATGAAGAACTTTCTCCTCGGCGTCTTCTCAACCCTTCTGCTCCTCTGCCTCGCCGTCTTCGCTTATCTCCGCCTCGGCTACGCCGAAGTGCGTGCCGACGTTCCACCTTCACGTCTTGAATCAGCTCTCTTGGGTCCCGCCGTTCGCGCTTCCGTCCGTCGCCACGCGCCCGAAATTCCCAATCCCTTTCCACCAACTGACCCAAACCTTGTCGCCGGCGGCAAAATCTATTTTTCCGAATGTTCCGGCTGCCATGGCGATCTCGAACCGGGCAAGGGCGGCTCGGCCGCTGCACTGATTCCCGCCCCGCCTCAGTTCTCATCAGTGGGATCCGACTTCACGGAAGCCCAAATTTTCTGGGTCGCCAAGCACGGCATCCGCCGTTCCGGCATGTTTGTAAACGGCCTGTGGGACTCTGACGAGAGACTCTGGCAAGTCTCCGCATTCATCAAGCGCATCCGCTCCCTCCCACCCTCCGTTCGGACCACGCTTCTAACCCCGGCTCCTGCGCCCGCTTCTGCCCCCGCCAAATAGCGAGGGCGACCGTCACCGCCATCGCGAAGTAGGAGAGCTGTCATCCTGAGGGCATCCAGGAAGATGCCCGAAGAACCTCAACCACAAGAACTTGGCAACAAATCATACCTCCGGCACAAATTCCGCTCTCTGGCGTCTAATTTCTTGAGCCATGCGCCGCCTTTGTATCGTTGGTGTGCTCACCATGGCGCTCCTCGCCGCGCTCGCATTACCCGCTCGCCTTCAGCAGAGCCCCGCCGCACTAAACGCAACCTCTCCCCTCCTCGAAAAACTTTCCGCCGCGGCCATCGAGCGGACGCATCTCTCCGTTCGCTACGACCCAGCTTACGTTCGAATCCCTTATCCCAATGGCGACGTCCCTGCCGATACCGGTGTTTGCACCGATGAGGTCATCCGCTCCTACCGCGCCCTCGGCATCGATCTGCAGAAAGAAGTTCACGAGGACATGCAGCGAAATTTCTCCGCCTATCCCAACCAGCGCCGTTGGAGGCTCGCTCACACCGACACCAACATCGATCACCGCCGCGTGCCGAACCTTCAGGTCTTCTTCTCGCGCAAGGGAGAATCGCTGCCAGTCACTACAAATAATTCCGACTACAAACCCGGCGAACTCGTCACCTGGGATCTCGGCGGCAACATTCCCCACATCGGAATTGTTGTAGACAAGCAGTCGTTGCCGGGCCGCCACCTCGTCGAACACAACATCGGCGCGGGCCCTAAAGTAGAAGATGTTCTCTTCTCATGGAAAATCACCGGCCACTACCGCTACTTCGGCCCGGCACGTTAAAGCGACGGCATTTATCAGGCCTGGCATAACTCGCGGACTAGAACGAGATTGGGCTGTAGAAAACCTCGATATCGCAGGTTAGAATCGGTGCCATGAAAACCAACTTCCGTTCGCTCCTCTCGTTTTTTTCTATCGCTGTCGCCACAGCCTCTGCCGTTTTTCTAATCTCCTCGTTGCATGCGACAACCACTCAGGCACCCGATAGCGCGGAGCAGCAAGCTGTCATGGTGCCTATAACGCAAATGTTTGACGCCATGGAAAAACGCGACGCAGCGATGATCAAGAAACCGTTGCTGACCGGTGGCACGATGGTGCTCATGAGGGACGGCAAACCGGTTCAGATGACTTTCGAAAATTTTGCTGACCGCGCAGGAAAGCCCGGCACCACGCACATTCAGGAGCGAATTCATGATCCGCTAATGCGGATTGATCGCGATCTGGCGGTGGTGTGGGCTCCTTTCGAGTTCCTAGTGGATGGCAAGGTGGACCACTGCGGGACCGACTTGTTCAATCTTGTTCATACCGATGGTAAATGGGTGATTGCCAGCATCGCGGATACAGGCCACAACGATTGCGCTGGCAAGTAGCACCGTTTTGATTACCTTTGATTTCAATGAGCACGGTCAGTTTTCATCTTCCATTGTACCCGCCGAAGCTTTCGGCTTGGGCGATCGTGCTGCTCGTCTTATTCCTTCCGGCGACCTTGCCCCGAAAAGCTCGCCGGAGGGGTGCCGAAGCGAGCAAATCTTCTCTCGTTTGTTTTCAATCACTTGCGCGCTCTTTCTTCTCTCTCTTGCAGTGGCGCGCTGATCATCTCGTTTCTTTTCTATCGCTTGCCCACTCTTGGCAAAGACACCGGGGGTGTACCCAAATCATTCCCAATTTGGGATTCCCTCCCCTTCCACAGGCTATTTCTTCTTTCCTCGTGAACTCTGTGCCTCGGTGGCTCCATGTTTTGGTTTTGCCTGGATTTCCAAGCCGCGGCATATCGGGGTCCCTGCGAATCTCTAACGTTCCGCAACCCGGTTCAGATCCTCGTAAAAGGACGGAAAGGACACACCCGCACATTCCGCATCCCGGATCGTAGTCGGGCTATCGGCGGCAAGTCCGGCAATCGCAAACGACATCGCGATGCGATGATCACCGTGCGGCTCGATTTCTGCGCCGCGCAATTTTCCCGCGGAACGGCCCGCAACCTTCAATCCATCGGGCCGCTCTTCCACGGTCGCGCCCATCTTGCGCAAATTCTCAACCAGCACAGCGATGCGGTCGCTCTCTTTCACGCGCAATTCGCTCGCATCGCGAATCTCGATTCCCTCTTCCGTGAACGGGCCGAGCGCGGCCAGCATCGGCAGCTCATCAATGACGAGCGGAATCGTATCGCCCGAAACAACGCCGCCCTTCACCGCCGCACCCTTCACCGCCAGGTCGCCGACAACTTCGCCGTGCGAGCTTTGCACGGAATGAATCTGGATGCTCGCGCCCATCTGCGCGAAAACATCCAGAATCGCCGTGCGCGTGGGATTGAGGCCGACATTCTGAATCAAAATGCTCGATTCCGGAAAGAGCGAAGCGGCGGCGATGAAAAATACCGCGGAAGAAATATCGCCGGGAACTTCGAGATTGCGCGCAGTCAATTTGATCAAACCGTTGGAGCCGGCGCCGTGAATTTTGGTCATGCGGGCATTGCGTTCGACCGGAGCGCCGAATTCTTCCAGCGCGAGTTCCGTGTGATCCCGCGTGCGCGCTGGTTCGACGACGACCGTTTCACCTTCGGCAAAAAGCCCCGCGAGCAGTACGGCGGATTTCACCTGCGCGCTGGCCATCGGCATTTTGTACTCGATGGCGCGCAGTTTTCCGCCGCGAATTTCCAGCGGCGCGAAATTATCTTCGCGCGCTTTGATTTCCGCACCCATTTCGCGCAACGGTCCCACGACGCGTTTCATCGGCCGCTTTTGCAAACTTTCATCGCCGCTGATGGTGGTCTTGAAATCCTGGCCCGCCAGAATTCCGGAAAGCAGGCGAATCGTCGTGCCGGAATTCCCCGCGTCGAGTGCGCGCCAGCTGCTCTTGAGTCCGCGCAAACCGTGGCCCGTAACGCGAATGGTGGTGCCGTCCACTTTTACATCCGCACCGAGCGCTTTCATGCAGCCGAGGGTGCTGTGGCAGTCGGCGGCGGCGGCGAAGTTGCGAAGCTCGGACGTTCCTTCGGCCAGCGCGGCCAGCATGGCGTAGCGGTGCGAAATGGATTTGTCTCCGGGCATTTGGACGCTGCCGGAAAGGGCTTTTGCGGGGTGAATGACCTGTTTGCTCACGGAGAAATTCTAGCATGCAGCGTGCGGACACCTGTACCGCCGTACAGTTTGTGAACTTACATCGCGCCGCAAACCGATTGAAACAGCGAAGGCCGCCGCTGCGTATCATAGATGTAGGAACTTTTGAGGAGAGATAGGAATGCCAGCCAGTAGTGAAGTTCGCAGAATTGCCGTCAGGACAGGAGTGTTGATCGGCGGCGTGTTTGTACTAACGGTTTTCTTGTCGGCGATGCCGGGCCATCGAGTGCCCATCGTCGACGCTCAATCTTCACAAGATTCCATGCAAGGCATGGACCATAGCAAGATGCAGATGCCGGACGCCGACGAACAAGCGAGCGAAAAAGACGCCATGTCCGATATGGCGCACATGCACGGCTCGAATCTGCACATGACGATGACAGCGATGCGGTCGCAGACGCCTGCCGATTTGCAAAAGGCGAGCGAAATCGTGTCGGAATTGAAAAGTGGAATTGAAAAATACCGCGACTATCACGTTGCGTTGAACGACGGCTTCAAGATTTTCATGCCGAATATTCCGCAGCCGGAATATCACTTTACGAACTACACGAACGGGTTCCTCGCGGCGATGCAATTCGATCCGTCACGACCGACTTCCCTGCTGTACAAAAAGACGAGCGCCGGTTACGAGCTCGTCGGCGCAATGTACACCATGCCGAAGCGTGCTACGCCGGATCAACTAGACCAGCGCGTCCCCCTCAGCATCGCGATGTGGCATTTGCATTCGAACCTGTGCGTGCCCCCACAATCAGGATTGAAGACGGCCGACTGGACGAAGTTCGGCCTCAAAGGCTCCATCGCGACGCAAGAAGCCTGCGACGCCGCTGGTGGCCACTTCCGCCCCTCCGTTTTCGGCTGGATGGTCCACGTCTACCCATACGAGACGTCGGTCGACAAAATCTTCGCGATGCACCACCACGACTAAAGTTTGCCGGGGCAATTTTCGTGCCCCAGCATCCTTTTTCTCCCCAAATGAGTCCAATGGCTTGACTTGAGAAGGTGCGCGGCGGCCTTTTTTTACATCGCACGCGTCCAATCGAGTTGTAGGACTCCTAAGCCGCGGGTCCCATCATTTGGGCGTCGGTGGTTCGATTGCGCCCCCGTACCCCGGCAGGTATCATTGCCAACCCATGCTCTCGGGACTCTTTGTTTCTCAACAGGTTGCACGGATTTTTGCACTCATCGCGCTGGCGGCCGCGCTTACACTCGGCGGCATTTCTCCCACGCCGGTGCGCGCCCAATCGAATGATTTCCTTCCCCTTGATCAAATAAAGCCGGGAATGCAGGGGTACGCGTACACGATTTTTGCGGGCGACCAGGTGGAAAAATTCGATCTGGAAGTTTTGGGTGTGATGCCGAATTTTCTTGGGCCGAAACAATCGATTATTTTGGTCCAGCTCAAGGGCCAGAAAGTTGAGCGGACGGGCGTTGTGGCAGGAATGAGCGGCAGCCCGGTTTATATCGAAGGAAAACTGGCGGGCGCGCTTTCGCTGAAGCTGGGGACGTTTACGAAAGATCCGATTGCGGGCGTGACGCCGATTGCGGACGTGATTGCTGGCGGAAGTTTTGATTCTCCGGGGACGGCGGCGGGAAATGTGCCGTTGCGAGCGGAAAGTGCGTTTCGAACGGGGCTGCAGAATGGCGCGGCGTTGCAATCGATTGAAACGCCGCTGGTGTTCTCGGGATTTCAGCCGGCGGCGATTGAAAGATTTGCGCCGCAATTGGGCACGTACGGATTTGTAGCCGCGCAGGGCGGAACGACGGCGGCGCGTCCCGACGATGGAAAACTTTCACCCGGTGATATGGCCGGAATGGTTCTGGTGCAAGGCGACGCTTCGATAAATTCGGCGTGCACGGTGACGGCGGTTCAGGGCGACAAAGTATTTTTGTGCGGGCATCCGTTTTTAAGTTTGGGCGATGTGCAGATTCCGATGGCGCGAAGCCGCGTGGTGACGACACTTTCTTCGGATTTGGCTTCGACGAAAATCGTGAATGTGGGCGGTTCGATAGGAACGATTACGGGCGACCACTTGACGGCAGTGACGGGAAAATTGGGCGCGGCGCCGGCGATGATTCCGATGGACCTGGACATGAAGACGGCGCTCGGGGAAAAGAATCTTCATTTTGAAATGGTGAATCACCCAAAACTGACGCCGTTGCTGGTGGCGATCACTGCGTTCAACGGGCTCACGCAAAATATCGTATACGGCGAAGGCACGACGCTGCACATGAGTGGCGAAATCAAATTAAAGGGTCATCCGCCAGTGCAACTGGAGAATACGTTTGCGCCGGGAGATACGCTAAATCCGGATGCGATGCCGATTGCGTTGACTTTAATGGCGGACTTCACGCGACTTTTTACGAATACGTTTGAAACGCCGGTGGTCGAGAAAGTTTCGTTAAAAGTGGAGAGCGTTGCGGGGCGGCAGTCGTACACCATTGACAGTGCCTGGCTGGAACGCGGCGAAGCGGTGCCTGGTGAGACGCTGCGCGTGCGCGTGCTGCTGCGGCCGTATCGCGGAGCAGCGCGTATCGAAGAAACGACAGTGCGTGTGCCGGAACAGATTGCTCACGGGACGATGCTGCGCGTGCTGGTGAGTGATGCGGACTGGCTGAATCGCGCGTCGCGCGGGTTTGGATTTCCCGGAGCGTCGAGCGGACCGGAAGGACTCGATCAACTGATCGGATTGTTGAATCGCGAACGGCACAACGACCGTTTGTACGTGGGACTGTTTGCACCGTCACCGACGATGTTGTGGGACGACAAAGAGATGCCGAACGTGCCGCTGTCGCAAATCAACATCGTAGACGGGCGGCCAGGACCGGGAAGCGTGCAGATTTTGCGGGAATCGTTGGCGAGTGAAACGTCAGTGCCGATGGGCGGGCCGGTGAGTGGAGTGATTTCGTTGAATTTGCCGGTGCGGTGAGGAAAACCGTTTGCTGTTCGTAGTTGGGCGCTGGCATTAGTTGTAGATTTTAAGTAAGAACAAACGGAGTGGAAAGAAACGAGAATTGAGATTTATCAATTGGAATTTGGCGGTGAGGTAGAGAGGAAGTCGTCAGTTTTCAGTCGTGAAAAATTGGGGAACGGGGCGCGCGAGTCGTGAAAATAGACGAAACAACAAGAAAGACGTGGACTGGTGCGGCCGTGACTTTGGCGATTGGCGCGATTCTGGCGATGGCGACTGTGGCCTTGGCAGAACATACGCGGCGGTGGAAGCAGTCGACGTATGAAGAGTTTTTGAAGGGAACGACGCACGGGGTAGCGGTGCGGAGCGATGGGCGGCTGGAACTGGCGCCGAAATTTACGCAGTTGGCCGATGCGGACGCTTCGTACTTGTGGGCGGTGAAACTTGATTCGAAGGGGACGCCGTACGCTGCAGGTGGTTCGCCGGCAAAAGTGATCCGGCTGGATTCGAATGGAAAACCGGCGACGGTATTTCAGTCCACGGATCTTTCGGCGCAGGCGATTGCGTTCGATTCGAAAGGAACTCTGTATGTAGGCACTTCGCCGGACGGAAGAGTCTATAAAGTTTCGGCGAACGGAGACAAAACGGTCTTTTTCGAACCGAAGACAAAATATATCTGGGATTTGGCGTTTGGGGCGGACGGCACGCTGTACGTGGCGACCGGCGATAAAGGACAGATTTATGCGGTGGCGCCGGATGGAAACGGTGAACTTTTTTATTCGAGCGACGAAGCGCACATTCGTGTGCTGGCATTTGACGCGCGGGGAAATTTGATTGCGGGGACGGAGCCGAGCGGGCGCCTGCTGCGTTTGACGAAGAAAGCGCCGAAGCATGCGGCGAATGAAGCGGCGGCGGATGGTTTCGTCTTGTATGAAACGCCGAAGCGCGAAGTGACGGCGTTGACTGTCGGCGCCGACGGAACGATTTATGCGGCTGCGATTGGCGAGCGGCAACACAATGCGGTGGTGAGCACGCCGCTCAGCGGCGCGGGACAGGGCGTGACGGTGACAAGCAGCGGCAACGTGACCGTCATCGGATCGGCGCCGGGTGCGGCGGCGCAAGCGGCGGCACAGCAGTTTGGATTTACACCGCAGGTTTCCGGCGGGATTTACAAAATTGCGGCGAATGGGGCTCCGGAAGAGATTTGGGCTTCGCGCGAAGACGTTGTGTACGCGTTGGGAATGGGGCAAGACGGCCGCCTGCTGGCCGGGACCGGAAATAACGGCGCGTTGCTGGCAGTGGATGGACGCGGCGTTTTTGCGCAACTGGGGAAGGCGGGCTCGTCACAAATTACGGGCATTGCGCGAAACGCGGCGGGAAAGATTTTTTTGTGCACGGCGAATCCGGGAAAAGTGGTGACGCTGGGGCCGGAGTACGAACCTGAAGGGATTTACGAATCGCGGTCGTTTGACGCGCAGCTTTTTTCGCAATGGGGACGCATCGAGTGGTGGAGTCCGCCAGCGGCGAATGGATCGAAGGCGCAAAGCGGCGAGCAAGCGCGGCTGGAATTTTATGTGCGCACGGGGAACACGGAAGATCCGGGAAAAGAGTGGTCGAAGTGGTTTGGGCCGTACAGCAAATCTGGAACACCGATGGAAGCGCCAGCAGCGCGCTTTGTGCAGTGGAAAGCCGTGATTCACGACGGGCGGCCCGGCGACGGAATCGATTGGGTGAGCGTGGCCTATTTGCCGAAGAATGTGGCGCCGGTAATTGATGGCATTGCCGTGCAAGAGCCGGGAATTAAGGTGACAGGCGCTCAGGTGATTACCGGCGGGCAGCCCGTTCCGGTGAATTTGAAGATGCCGCCGACACCGGGAATTGGCGGGATCATCCAGAGCCAGAACGCGACGACGAGCAACGTGAAATTTGATACGCCTCCGCAGGGATTTGCGCAAAAAGGATTTCAGTCACTGATTTGGACTGCGCACGACGATAATGACGACGATTTGCGGTACGCGGTTTATTTTCGCGGCGAAGGCGAGAAGGAATGGAAGCTGCTGAAAGACGGCCTGGAACAGCGGTTCTATGCGTTCGATACGACTTCGTTTGCGGACGGGGCTTATTACTTGAAGATTGTGGCCAGCGATGCGGCGTCGAACGATTCTGTGCTCGCGCTTACGACGGAAAAAGAGAGCGAGCGGTTTGAGGTGGACAACACGCCGCCAGTGGTCGAGGGACTTCGTGCTGGGCCGCCTTCCGGGAAAATGAGCGGCGGACAACCGTTTGGTTTTACGGCGCGGGATTCGGCAACGGCGATTGAGAAGGCGGAATACAGCGTGGATGGCGGGGAGTGGAAATTGATTTTGCCGGAGTCGGGAATTAGCGATGCGCCGGTGGAGCAGTATCACGGCGCATTGCCTGCGTTGAGCGCGGGAGAGCATACGATTGCGGTGCGGGTGTTCGATCGATTTCAGAATGTGGGGAGCGCGAAGACTACGATTCAGGTTGCGGAACGTTGAACGACATTTTGAATGACTCCGTTTTTTTTGAACTTCGCGCGCCGTTCGAGAATCTCAGTCCTAATTGAGTTGGGTGGTCGTAAGAGCTCAGCCAAGAGTGGCTGAGCTACTGGTGCTGCGTCGATTGGGTGGGCCGGCTGCTGGAGTCGATCCTAACTACATTTTGTGATCGTAGGAGCACAGCCAAGAACGGCTGTGCCACAAGTTGCGGCTGGCGTTACTTGCCGTTGGGGGTGCTTAGGAAGGCTTCGATTTCGGCGCCGAAGCCGATCCGGCCGTCGCCGTAGGGTTGATTGCGGACGTGGACGACGCGGGCGCGGCAGTAAGTGTCTTCCTGGGGCTGGCCGGTGACGTCGGTGGGCATGCGGAGCATGGCTTCGATGGGCATGCCGACCTGAAGCGGGGCGGAAGTGGCAAAGTAAAAGCCGCCGCGCGAGATATTCAAAGCTTCCGTAAAATGCTCAGATTTGTCCGAGGCTAGGCTCACCGCGCGAAAACGCAGCGGTGTGCGAAGGTTATAGCGTTTCAAATGCCGGCGCTCAGAAATATCCACGGGAACCTCCTCCGCGCTAAGGAAGGACACTGCGGGTCGATCTACAAAGCGGAAGGGCAGGCTTAGAGTAGCAGAAGGACAGTGCGGGTCAAGGGGAAAGTCGCTGAAAATGAGGGTTTTGGAAGGGTAGGGATCGAGTTTGGGGGGCGGCGGATTCGCTTGGCGTTAGGCGTGAGGAGGTGTGCCGACGGTTGAGATCGAAGAGAGGTCCACTCCATAGCCCTACGTGCAGAAACCGCACGCGGGAAAAAAACCGGGCTACTTTCCTTGGGATGACAGGCCGTGCGTGAGGCACGCCGGCCGGGCAAGGATGGCCTTGATGGGATGGGCCGTATTGGATGTAGGGTGCGGAGTCCGGAGTTGGTAGGCTGGGGATCGAAGAGCGATTGTGCCAAGTATTGCCGGGGCTTACAGCCCCCGGACTACACGGGCTGGATGCTGGGAGTTGCGTGCGATAATGAGCGCCATGGGAAGCACAAAGACAGCGCAAGATTCGGGCGACGGGGCGGCCACGCGGGCAGCTGAGAGGACTTGGGCGGAGATTGTTGCGGCGCATGGGCGGATTGCTGCGCGTGTTCACCGGACACCGGTGATGACGTCGGAGACTTTTGACGGGATGGCGGGGGCACGGCTGTTCTTCAAGTGCGAAAACTTACAGAAGACGGGGTCGTTCAAGATACGGGGGGCGGCGAACGCGATTTTGTCGCTTACAGAGGAAGAGGCCCGGCGGGGGATCGTGACCCAGTCGAGCGGGAACCATGCGGCGGCGGTGGCGTGCGCAGCCGCGTGGCGCGGGACGAAGGCGTGGATTGTGATGCCGAAGAATGCGCCGCGAGTGAAGTGCGACGCGGTGGAGGGATACGGCGGGAAAATCGCGTTTTGCGAACCGACGGTTTCTGCGCGGAAGGCGATGTGCGCGAAGGTGCAGGCGGAGACGGGCGCGGTGCTGGTGCATCCCTATGACGACGACCGGATTATTGCCGGGCAGGCGACCGCGGCGAAGGAGCTGCTGGAGGAAGTGCCAGACCTGGACGCAATTTTGGCGCCGGTGAGCGGCGGCGGTTTGTTGGGCGGGAGCTGCTTAAGCGCGCGGCACATGCGGCCGGAGATTCGCATGTTCGGATGCGAGCCGGCGGCGGCAAATGACGCGTACTTGTCGATGAAGACTGGCGAGCTACAAACGATAGACGCGAGTGACACGATTGCGGATGGGCTGCGGGCGTCGCTGGCGCCGCGGACGTTTGCGATATTGCGGCGGGATCTGGCGGGAGTGTTGCTAGTGAATGAAGCGGAAATTATTGAAACGATGCGGCTGATTTGGGAGCGGATGAAAATTGTTGTGGAGCCGTCGTCGTCGATTGTGCTGGCGCCGCTTTTGCAGGCGGGTGGCGCGACGAATTTGCAATTGCCTGGGCGGGCGGCTGGGCGGGCGGCGAAGATTGGGTTGATTTTGAGCGGCGGGAATGTGGATTTGCGCGCGTTGCCGTTTCGAGCGGCGTAGTTCCCTGCCATGCGCGGGCGCTTTGCACGGCACGATGCCGTTGCACGTGTCGTTGTGCTAGCCTCGGTGATAACCTCAGGAAAGTCGAGAAATGCCGAGCGCCGGCGGAGGCGCGGAGCAACCATGCGAGCCTATTTGCAATCGGAGATAGGTATGCGTGGCCCAACCAGGTCAATCGCGTAGCTGTTGTTCGCCAAAATTTTGAGAAATCTCGGGGCGTGAACTTCCATGAAAGATTTGGGAATGAAGAAGTTGCAGGGGTTGTGTGTCGTCGCGGCGGCGATGATTTGTGCGCTGGGAAGCGCGAGTGCGGCGCGAGGGCAGGCCGGGAAGCCACGGCTGGTGACGAAGGCGGTGGATGAGTCAAACCGCGTTACGATGCGCGGCAACGTGCATCCGCTGGCACGCGCGGAGTTTGATCAAGGCGTGGTTGCGGATACGCAGCCCGTGAACCGGATTTATTTGCTGCTGAACCGCAGCGCGGAGCAACAGACGGCGCTCGACAAATTGATGCGCGAGCAGGTGGATGCAAGCTCGGCGAATTTTCATAAGTGGGTGACGCCGGAGGAGTATGGCGCGCAGTTCGGACCGGCCGATGAGGACGTTGCGGCGGTGGAGAGTTGGCTTGCGGCGCAGGGTTTTACAGGCGTCAAGACTTCCGCGGGAAGAACGATTGTCGAATTTAACGGGACTGTTGGGACCGTGCGTCGCGCGTTCGGGACCGAGATTCACAAGCTGAATGTTCACGGCGAAGCGCATTTCGCGAATATGAGCGAGCCGCAGATTCCGGCGGCGCTGGCAAATGTGGTGATGGGAATTCCGTCGCTGCACAATTTCCGGAAGGAATCGCATGTGAAGCGGTTTGGGAAGTTCCGGCGGGATTTGTTGACGGGTGAGACCCGGCCACTGTTCACTTTTACCGATGTGAATGGAACGTTCTTTGGGATGGGGCCGGCGGATTTTGCAAAGATTTACAACATACCGTCAACCGCAACGGGCGCCGGGCAAAGCATTGCGATCGTGGGGCGGTCAAATATCAATATTCAGGACGTCCGAGATTTCCGCGCCATGTTCGGCCTGCCGGCGAACGACCCGGTGATTATTCTGAACGGCGCGGATCCAGGATTGGTTTCGGGGGATGAAGGCGAAGCAGATCTCGACGTGGAATGGTCGGGGGCGGTGGCGCCCGGCGCGACGATCAAGTTTGTGGTTTCGGAATCGGAACAGACGGATTTGGTCGATGGCGTGGACGCTTCGGCGAAATTCATCGTGGACAACAATATCGCGCCGGTGATGAGCGAAAGCTTCGGTTCGTGCGAGGCGGCGCTGGGAGCGGCGGGCAATGCGTTTCAGAACGCGCTTTGGCAGCAGGCGGCTGCGGAAGGAATTACTGTTTCGGTGTCATCGGGCGACAACGGTTCGGCGGGGTGCGACAACCCCAATAGCGGCACAACTAGCGCAACGCGAGGAATTGCAGTAAGCGGCACGGCATCGACGCCTTTTAACGTGGCAGTGGGCGGGACGGATTTTGATGACGCGACGACTCAAAATACATTCTGGAATCCAACGAACACGACGACGACCCAGGCTTCCGCGATCGGTTACATTCCGGAGATTCCGTGGAACGATTCCTGCGGGGCTGCCGGGCTGACTGGATGTAACACGGCTACCGCGAACACGAACTTGAATATCGTTGCGGGAAGCGGCGGGCCGAGCGCGGTGTACACGAAAGCTATGGCTCCGTTTCAACCGGCTACTTTCGGCGACACGCGACGCGACCTTCCGGACGTTTCGTTTTTTGCAGCGGACGGCTTGAACAAGAGTTTTTACATCGTTTGCCAGTCGGACCAGGACATTCCGGGCGATACGGGATGCAATCTGACGAAGTTCGTCACAACGAGCCCATTCCATGACTTTCAGGCTGTGGGTGGAACTTCGGCATCGGCACCCGCGTTTGCAGGAGTCATGGCGCTGGTGAATCAAAAGACGGGCCAGCGGCAAGGCAACGCGAATTTCGTGTTGTACTCGCTCGCGAAAAACGAAACCTTCACGAATTGCAATTCCTCGAGCTTCACGAATCCAGCAACGGCGCTGCCAGGTACTTGCGTGTTTATTGATGTGACGAAGAGCAACAACGCAGTGCCATGCATTGGCGGGAGCCCGAACTGCAGCAAGACGACGACTGGCGGAAATGGCGTGCTGCAGTCGAACAATCAACCGGCGTTTACGGCTGGACCTCCAACTGCGGCGGGTTACGACCTGGCGACAGGACTCGGCTCGATCAATGTGGCCGCGCTGTTGAATAACTGGGCAGTACCTGCAACGCACGCTACTTCGACGACGATTAGTCCGGCGACGATCACCACGACTCTTGGCACGAGCCAGGTAATCACCGGAACGGTGACTTCGGGTTCAGGAACGCCGACGGGCGTTGTGGTTCTGGAAAATTCCGCGACGGGTGCACCGATTGATTCGGCAACGCTTTCGGGAAACAACTACACGGTGACCACAACTCTACTTCCCGCCGGAACGTACAGCGTCAAGGCGCATTACGGTGGCGATGGCGCTTTCGGGCCGAGTGATTCCCCGACGACGGCGGTCAACATCGGGAAGCAAAATAGCAAGGTTATTGTGAGCTTCGTGACCGCAACGGGGCAAATTACGCAAGCTGCACAAAGCGTGGCGTACGGCTCGCCGTATATCCTGCGCATAGACGTTGCGAACAATGCGGGAACAATTTGCGAGAATAATGCGAACGGAGCGGTAAATTTCGTCTGTCCGACGGGAACGATAGCTTTGTTGGATGGAGGACAGCCCCTTCCGGATTTTTTCTCTGCGCAAACACCTAATGCGACGAACATTGCCCACGTAAATGATCGGGGATTTGTTGAAGATCAGCCGATTCAGTTGAACGCTGGAGCGCACAACATTACGGCCACTTACACAGCCGACGCGAAAAGCAGCTATATCTCCTCAACAACCACCAATACGCTCGCGCTCACCATTACGCAGGCGGCGACACAGGTGCAGGTGGCCGCAGCTCCAGGCAGCATAGTGTCGGGCGGAACAGTGACGCTGACGGCGACGATCGCGTCAGGCAGCAACTCTTCGCAAGGACCGACGGGCACCGTGCAGTTCTCAAACGGCGGCACAAACCTTGGTGCGCCTGTCGCTTGCACACCGAAAGGAGCGAGTTCGTCGGCAGGGGCTTCGTGCACGGCGACGCTTTCGACGGCGATTTCGGCCTTTCCGCCGGTGGGCATCGACAACCGTTGGCGCTGGACGCCGCTGGAATGGTTCGCGGCGTTGCTGGCGATGATGGCGCTGGTATTGATCGTGCTGGCGATGCGGATGCGCGGACCGCGCCGTGCGTTTGCCTACAGTGCGATCGCACTGTTCCTGGTTGCGTCGGCAACTCTTGCCGGCTGCGGCGGAGGAGGCGGTGGGGGCGGCGGAGGCGGTTCGGCACGGACGATTAGCGCGAAGTATAGCGGCGACACGAACTACGCGACGTCAACTGGAACCGGTGCCGTTACGGTCCGTTAGGGGGCTGGGCCCAATTCCAGTTGTGCGAACAAAAGCAGATTCCGGCGGCACAATTCGCCGCCGGAATGCCAAGCTCTTAGGCTCTTTCCAAAAGCTTCGGAAATCGTTTAGTTCAGGACGGGCGGAAAGAAAATATTCCAGAAATTCGGAGAAACGGCGCCGAATTCCACGGGGATGAGCGATCCGTCCGAGTTGAATTGCGGTGGGCGTACCACTGTCGCTTCGATCGTCTTTTGTGCCTTCACGTTCTCGATCGTAATTTTGGTTCCCTGCGCGAGCGCTTCCGGAATGATAATCAACGCGCCGTTGGCACTGACCGTGTGCGTGTAACCCTCGAAAATCTGCGTCTTGCCGGTAACGTGGACCCTGACTGCGATCTTAAGCAGCACGCGCTGCGCGCGGCGGCGTTCTTCACTGGTCAGTGGACGCGTCAGGCCAGGCTTTACGTGCGTTTGTACTGCTCTGTGTGGTGTCGTCGGCTTCATAGTTCCAATCCCCAAAAGTCCAAATCCGGCGCGACGAGTTCGATGCCGTACTCCCAGCCCTCGGGCCGGGGATTCCCTTTCCATACGACAACGGCGGCGTTGCTGGAGCCGGTGGCAAGATTCGTGAGGGCGACCCTGTGTTCGAGCGAGAAAGATTCCGGGAGAACGATCATGCAGCCGTACGGATTGACGACGCGCGTGTGTGCGTCCAGCCCGCGACGGGACCCGGCTTGGTCATCCCATTCCAAGCGAACCGGCACGCGAGAGTTCATTCTGCTGCCGCGGCGCTTTTCTGAATGACGTCCACCTTCGACCACTATTTTGGTGCCTTTTGTCTTGACCTGCATCTCTTCCTCGGGACTTCTAACTCAACTAGGCCATGCTAGAGTTGGGGTCAGAGTCGGTCAATGGTACAAAGTGGCTGCGGATTGCAACTAAATAGCTGTCCGAAAGGACAGGTTGGGCGGCCGAATTAGTACAGGTGCTATGAAGAATCTAATCGTCAACGCGGACGACCTGGGATGGACCGCCGGCGTGAATCGCGGCATCGCCGACGCGCATCGCAATGGAATTGTGACGAGCACATCTTTGCTGGCGAACGGCGGGGCCTTTGACGATGGCGTAAATGTTTCGCGAGCTCTTCCCGCGATGGGTGTGGGCGTTCACTTGAATCTAAGCGATGGCGCGCCGGTGAATACGGCGCGAGCCGTGCCGAGTCTGGTTGATGACCAAGGCGAACTATCGGACGGGCCCGAACAATTGCTGCTAAAACTGGCGCGGCGCAAGCTGAAATTGAGCGAAGTAGAGCGCGAATGGGAAGCGCAAATCGAAAAGATTCGCGGGGCGGGGATTTTCCCAACTCATCTCGACGGCCACAAGCATGTACACATGCTGCCCGGGCTGTTTTCGATCGCGGTGAAGCTCGCGAGGAGACATGGCATCAACTCGATTAGAATATCGAGCGAAGCCTCTTCCTTGCGCGCGGCGCTTTCTGGAAAATCGGGCCGTGATGCAGGCGTCAAATTGAAGCAAGGAATCCAGGCGCGTGCGCTGAAGCTGCTTTCCGGTGATGCGCGGAAAATGGCGGATAAGGCCGGAATCGAAGCAGCGGATTATTTTTGCGGGATCGCGCAAACCGGTGTGCTTTCGCGCGACGGCGTGTTGGACTTACTGGAAACGCTGCCGGAGGGCACGACCGAATTGATGTGCCACCCCGGTTACGTTGACGACGACCTGGTTGCTTCGGCCACGCGGCTGCAGGCTTCGCGTGAGAAGGAGCTGGCGATTCTGACGGACACTTCAGTGCGAAAATCTGTCGCGTCGCATGGTATTCGCCTGATAAACTATAGTCAGATCGCAAATTAAGCATGGACACCGAATCCTTAGTCCGGTACTCGATCGTCGTTCCGTTCTACAACGAACAGGAAAACATTCCTGCTTTGTACATGAAATTGACGGAAGTGATGGACGCGATCGGCGAGCCGTATGAACTGGTGTTTGTGGACGACGGCAGCAAAGACAGTTCGTTCAAGGTGTTGTCCGACATTTACGAACATGACCGCCGCGTACATCTGGTTCGTTTGCGGCGGAATTTCGGTCAGACGGCGGCACTTAAAGCAGGTTTTGATTTTGCGCGCGGCGAAGTGATTATTTCGATGGACGGCGACCTGCAACACGACCCGGAAGAAATTCCGAAATTCCTGGAAAAAATTGAAGAAGGCTTTGACCTGGTCAGCGGCTGGAGGCACGCGCGCAAGGACCACTGGCTGATGCGCCAGGTGCCGAGCCGCACGGCAAACTGGGTGATGGCGAAGCTTTCCGGCGTGGAATTGCACGATTTCGGCACGACATTCAAGGCGTACCGCCGCGAGATTTTGCAGGAGATTCAGTTGTACGGTGAACTGCACCGATTCATCCCCGCACTTGCCAGTACGACCGGCGCGCGCATCGCGGAAGTCCCGATTGAGATCTTACAAATGCGTACGGGCGGAAGCAGGCGCACCATCCTGCGTTCGATTCCTGCGATGTTCGATTTGATGATCGTCAAGTTTTTGCTGGACTACGCCACCAAGCCGATGCAGTTCTTCGGATTCCTGGGTTTGGGAGCCACGGGACTCGGCGTATTGCTCAGCATGTACATCGGATACGTGAAATATTGGGCGCATGAAAGCGCTATGGCCAACCACGGGCCGCTGATGCTCTTGGCGGTCGCGCTATTCATCGGCGGCGTGCAATTTCTATCCATTGGGCTATTGGGCGAAATCATTATGCGCATCTACTACGAATCGCAGAACAAGCCCATTTACTCGACGAGAGAGATCAAGAGTCATCGCGAAGAATCCGGCGGGTCCACGGAACCGAAACGTCAATTCGGGTCGTCGGATCACTGAAGCCGGCGGATGTGGCGAGCCGCGGGTTCAAGGAACAGCGTGTTTGACGAATACAATTCGACTCGATATTCGCTCGTTGTGCCGCTCTACAACGAGCGGGAGAATATCGCTCCCCTTCACCAGGCACTAACGCGCGTGATGGAGGAGCTTGGGTACGGATATGAGCTCGTATTCGTAGATGATGGAAGCACGGACGGAAGCATCGCCGTTCTGAAAGAGCTTGCGCAACAAGATCCGCATTTGACGGTCGTCGCGCTCAGGAAAAACTCGGGCAAGTCGGCTGCACTTTGCGCCGGATTTGACAGCGCTGTGGGAAGCTTTCTCATCACGATGGATGGGGACCTGCAGCACGACCCCGCCGACGTCCCGAGCTTCGTTGCAAAACTGGAAGAGGGATTCGATATCGTTTGCGGCCGGCGCGAAAGCCGCACCGGCACGAGTTGGGCGGTTCGTGTGGCGAACCGGTTCGCCAACTGGACTTTGGCGAAGCTTTCCGGCGTTCCTATTCACGATTTTGGCGGGGGATTCAAGGCTTACCGGCGCGAACTGGTGGCGCAGCTCCCGTTGTACGGCGAGTTGCAACGGCTTATCCCATTGATGGCGCTGAAACAGGGCGGGAAGATTTGCGAAGTTCCCATCACGATTGCGCCTCGGGAACGCGGTGCGTCAAAGTATGGCCTGGCGCAAAAGCTTCCCTTCCTATTCGATCTAATTACTGTCAGATTCTTGCTGGACTATTTGTCGAGGCCATTGCACTTCTTCGGCACGGCGGGCTTCGTGGCCGCAATGGCCGGCAGCCTTGTCGGTTTTTGGCTGCTTGCGCAGAAAATCTTCAACGGTGCCGCGGTGATGACCGAGCACGGGCCGCTCATGTTCTTTGCCGCCGTCCTTTTCCTGACGGGCGTGCAACTGGTCGCGCTGGGCTTGCTTGCTGAACTTCAAGTCCGCCACTATCACGAACGCTATGATTGGCAAACGCGCTACACCGTGACGCGCGGCCGCTCCGAACAAAATAAGGATGCGGGCGCAGCTCGTGACAAAGTCAGTGGATAGTTCGGCACCGAGCCCATCGCCCTGCGGATCACAAAACAGTAGTGCCGCTCCCGCCGCTGATTCCAATTCAGCTATGACTGTGGCCGGCCTCAGAAACGGCTTCTTGGCACCCATAGTCTTGATCGTGTTGTTCTGGTTCACGATCTATGCTCCGGGGCTGTTTTCGCCGCCCTTGCTCGACGATGCCGATGCGAGACATGCCGAAGTGGCAAAGGAAATGCTGGAGCGCCATGACTTCGTCACGATGTACGTCGACGGCGTGCGTTATCTCGACAAAGCTCCCTTGCCTTACTGGCTCAACGCAGCGAGTCATGCGGTGTTTGGAATCAATGAGTTTGCGGTGCGCCTGCCCATGAGCCTGGCGGCACTTGGGCTGTTCCTTTCGGTGTTTTTTCTTGGGCGCGATCTCGCAGATAAGAAGGCTGGGCTGTTCGCCGCTCTGATTCTTGTAAGTGCCGTGGGGCCGTACATCTACACACGATTCTTTATTCCAGACATCATGGTCTGCCTTTGGCTTACGCTGACGGTGCATTTGTTTGTGCGAACGCTCGAAGGAAAGCCGTCGCGCTCTTTGTGCTGGGCGATCGGTGGAGTGACTGCGCTCAGCGTCCTTACCAAAGGACTAATCGGCGTCGTTTTTCCGGCGCTGATTTTCGTAGGATATCTGCTCGTTGTTGGCAACCTGAAACACCTCTTCAAGTTACGTCTCTTCTCGACGTTTCTCGTGTTCCTTGCGATCGCCGCTCCATGGCATGTGCTGGCCTCGTTGCAGAATCCCGCACAGGGGCAGGCGAAGGGGTTCTTCTGGTTCTACTTCATCAACGAGCAGATCAATCGCTACTTGAACACCAGAATCCCGCGCGACTATGACAAGGTTCCGCTTCTTCTGTTCTGGGGCTTGATTCTGGTCTGGATGATCCCGTGGACTCCGTTCGTGACGCAGAGTTTTCGGCTCGTGCCGCGACTGTGGCGCTTCAACGAGCGATCTGTGTGGCCGCGCGAGCAAAAAGTCGCGCTGCTTTTGTTGACGTGGGCGTTGGCGATCCTGGTGTTCTTCAGCTTCTCCACTCGACAGGAATATTACGTACTGCCTTCGTTGCCGGCTCTCGCGCTGCTCACGGGAATCTGGTTTGCCCAAGAAGACGCATCGCCGGCCGGTAGCCCTGCGCGCAAACAGGGTCTCCTCTGTTCCGGAATTTTATTCGCTGTTGGCATCTTGGTTTTTGCGATCACGATTTTCTTCGCGGTCACCGCCCCGCCCGCGCCGCCCAACGCGGACATCGTTGATCTGCTGACCAGCAATCCCGACCTCTATAAGCTCTCTCTGGGCCATCTTTTCGACTTGACGGCGCAATCGATGAGCCTGTTTCGCTTGCCGTTGGCTCTTACCGGAATCGCTTTCCTCGGCGGCACAGCTTCCAGTTGGTGGTTTCGCCGCCGGCAGAATGTGACGGACGCCAATATCGCACTGGCAGCAATGATGGTCGTGTTCCTGTTCGCGGTTCATCTGGCGCTCGGAACGTTTTACCCGACGCTCGGGTCCAAGCCACTGGCCCTCGCCATCAATCGTGAAATTCGTCCCGGCGACACAATCATCATCGACGGCACGCACTCGCAGGCATCCAGCATTAATTTTTACACCGGCAAACAACTCCACATGCTGAACGCCCGGACAGACAATCTTTGGTACGGCTCTCTTTTCCCGGACTCGCCCGCCGTATTCGAAGACAACTCATCGTTCCGGAAACTGTGGCAAAGCCCGGGCCGCGTCTTCTTCGTCGTGTACGATTCATCCGGCAAGGCAAAACTCGACGCGCTCGGTTCTGCGATTTTCGAAATAGCGAAATCGGGCGGAAAAACCGTCTACAGCAACCACCCGCGCGTCGCCGCACCGTAGAGAACAGAACCGGCGCGCTTTGCGCATGAAAACACAAGGGCTCTCGAGCCATCCAGTTGGAATGGCCCAAGAGCCCTTATGAAGTTCCAAGCCGCGCTAGTGCTGGTTTCGGTTGAACTCCGCCTTCATCTCACCGCCGTCGGCCATACGGCCGTTCAAGCTGATCGACTCCACCTCGTTGCGGTCCTGGTTCAGCCGAATGGACGCGCGCCCGCGAGCATCTCCACGATCGCTGGAGGTGATACGTAGCGTCAGTTCGCTTCGGCCGTCCGAGTCAATCACCTCGCCATAAAAGGTGACGTGAAATCCGTTTCGCCCGCGCAAAGTCACCGACGTCTGGTCGCGAGTGTCCACATATCCCCTGTCGAGCCGATCGCTTCTAAACGCACGGCTCGAAAAGTAGCCTCTTCCGTCGGTATCCACTTTCACGCGCGCGTACGAACCTGTAAAGGGTGGCGTATTCTCGCGTTCTCCACCCTCCCCACCGCCCCTTCGATAAGGAGTGGTTTCGAACCGGACAATCCGTTTGCCGTTGCGGCTTAATTCGCAATAGCCGCGCTGCCGTCGACGATCGTCGCCTCGCACTTCCCAGCTCAAGATAAACGTGTCGCTCCGCCGGTCATCGTCTTCCGCCCTGATTTGAATTGCGGATTCTGACACTCCCGCTGAGACGGCGGCACGCCGCGCGCAATCGTTCCACGCTCGGTCTTGGGCCGCCGCTCCGCGCGGCAAAACCAGACAAAACGCAGCCAGGAAAAGTCCTTGCGCCACCCGTATGTGTTTCATGATGTGTCCCTCCGTTTTGTGAGACGCAGATGTCTTCATCATAATCCCGAATTTACTTCCCGCTTCATCTGCGATAGCGGGATGTGCAAGAAACGGCATCAATGCGACTCGGCAGCCACTGTTCGTTTGTCCATCGCTTCCTTGCACCTATTCCACTGACGCCACTGACGCCGCTCGCCACTTTCGTTTCCATGCGCTACCCTTAAATGTCCATACGATAGTGCGTGCACCCGCAAAATCTGGGAGGGAACCCGTGAATCGCGAGCAGTTCTACGCAATGATGAATGGCGATGGCACACTCGACTATGAACAATATCTGAACACGAAGGCGTTGCTGTCGTGTCAGTCCGATTTTTCCGAACTGTGCAATCGCGACGAAATGCAATTCCAGATCGTTCATCAGGTCGAAGAATTGTGGATGAAGCTGATTGCGTACACGCTGCTCGACATAGACGATTATCTTCAGCAAGAGAATACAAATCGCGTGCTGACGCTGTTTCGTCGCGTGCACGCGACGCAGAAACTGATGATCGAACAGATCGCGCTACTGGAAACGATGTCGCCCAAGGAATATCAGGACATCCGGCAACGGCTCGGCAACGGGAGCGGGCAGGAATCCCCCGGATTTCGCGTGCTACTCAAAATGTACCAGCCCATCTGGAATTCGTTTGTGGAGCACTACCTCAAAAAACATGGGCTAACCGTCGAGCAGATTTACGATTCGAAATATGATCACGGCCCGGCTTATGTCGTAGCCGAATCGCTCGCGGAATTCGATGAACTTTTCCAGAAATTCCGGTACGAGCATATGCAATTGATTCACCGCACGATTGGCTTTGGGTCGAAGTCGCTGAAAGGCCGACCGGTGGAGATTCTGGAAGACGGTATGCGCCACAAGTTCTTTCCGGAGTTGTGGGAGATTCGCAACGAAATGACGGATCGTTGGGGCGCGCAGTATGGCGTGAAGAGGGACCCGATCAGCGGTCTACACTAATCGAGACTAAATCGAGGCGGCTACTTGCGCTCCAGCATGCTGTGGTACCGCCCACGGTAGAAAAGCAACGGCTCGCCTTCGAACAATTTCGCCGATTCCACTTCAGCAATCACAATCGCGTGATCGCCCGCGACGTGCAGGCTCGAAACCTTGCAGGAAAGCTGGCAAAGCACATCTTCAATGAGCGGGATTCTGTCCTCCGTCCATCGAAAGGAAATGCCGATACGCTGCAGCACTTCGCTGCTCTGTTCGATCTGCGCAAAGAATTCCGAGAAAGCCTGTTGATCTTGCTTCAGCACGTTGACGCCAAAGCGCTGTTTTTCTTTAAGCAGCGGCAGAGTTCGCGCGCGATGATCCACGCAAACGGAAACAAGGGGAGGATCGAGTGAAACCGAGGCGAACGAATTGGCGGTCATCCCGTGCACCTGACCAGGCTCGCGCTCGACGGTAATCACGGTCACGCCCGTGGCGAAATGCCCAAGTGCGCGTCGGAATTCCATGGCTGGAAGCGGACTAGCGGCCATAAGAGTTTTCAAGATAGCACAGCAGGCAGCGCAACGCCGAAACCCGCGTTTGGGGAGTTGAAGTGCAAAGGGCGCACCGATCAACTCGGTGCGCCCTTCTCTTACACGGTTGCCTCGCGTTAGCGGTGAGGCGGTTTGTCGTTGTTCTTCGGCTCGTTCTTCGGCTCTTTTTGTGGCTTCGGAGGTTTATTCTCCTGCCGAGGCTTCTGGTCTTCCTTCTGTTGTTTCTGCTCGAGCTTTTGTTGCTGCTGATCGTGGCGTTGTTCCAATTGCTGCAGCTGTTTCTGCTGGCGCTCTTGTGTCTGCTGCCGGGCACGCTCAGCGTTTTGCTGATCGCGTTGCCGATTTTGCTGTTCCTGGATCTTCTGTTGCTGCTGCACCTGCTGTTGCTCGACTCTCTGCCGTTCACGATCCTGCTGCTGGCGCAAGTTATCGAGTTCCTGCTGGTGCTTTTGATCCAGCTGCGGGTTGACCGGCGGAGTCGCCGGTTGACGTGCCGATGGCGGCCGGTCGTTGTTAGCGCGCGAGTTCGGATTGTTCCGACCGTTGTTTCGGTCGTTGTTCCGCTCGTTGTCATTCTGGCGAGGGTTGTCCTGGCGAATCGTATCGTTGGTGACGGTTGCCGGGCGATTCGGGTTGTTTTGCACCGGCGGCGGCTGATTTGGCCGGTTCGAAGGATTGCCCTGATTGCCCGGATTCACGTTCGCCGGTTGATTCGTTTGGTTCGGCTGATTCGACCGATTTTCGACCGCGTTGCGGCGATCGTTCTGCGGCACTACTTCTCGCGCAGGAGGAGCTATGCGAACGTTCGGACGCGCGTTCTGCGGTTCCATCTGGCGTTGTTGCGCGACACCGATGGGGCGCCCACCGTTCGCTTGAATGGCTTGCTGTTGCCGTGCGAAAGGCACCGGAGGAGGAGGAGGCGCTGTCTTGGCGACAACCGGACGCGCGGAGAATTGAGTAGTCGGGCGGACTCGGGATTCGCCGCCTGCTCCCAATACGCTGCGCTGCTGCGGCACAACGGAGGGACCGGTCGGTGCGACGCCAGCCGAGATGTCACGCTCGTCGACGCGCATCATGTGGCTATGAACTGGTTGCGCGGAAGTGAAATTGGCTTGTGACGTCGCGCTGACGGCGTTGTTGACGTGTTGATTCTGGTAGTTAATATTGGTCACGTTCACGGTCTTGTTAACGTAAACGTTGTTGTAGACGTTCGTCACCTGCGTGCGATTGATGATCGTGGTGTTCGAAACGTTCACGCGTTCCACATAGCGAGGGCCGACGTGATACGACGGGCAATACACGTCACGGGGTCCCAGCGGGAACCACGCCACGCCGACCGCTGGCGCGCCGCCAACCGCAACACCGACGCCCCAATGCGCGCCGCCAACCCACGCAACCATCGCGGGAGCATAAACAGGGCGGACATAACCAACCGTGACATACGCGGGACGCGGCGGAACAGGAACCCAACCCCACACTCCGCCAACGACTACCCAGCGTCCATAGTGGAACGGAGCAAAGCCCCAAGGCGCGTCGTCAACCCAGGTCCAACCCCACGGCGCGATATAAGCCCAGTGGCCGTAGCGATAAGGAGCCCAGCCCACGACGGTTGTGTGCGGGAACCAGACTGTTCCGTATTCCGGCACGGGCCGCCATCCGCCGTATTCATCGAGGTCTTCGTAACCGACGACGTCATCGGAGACGTAACGGGAAGAAGTGGAGCGATCCCAACGGCGATCGCGGTCGCCACACCAATGATCGAAGTCGTCGTCGTCGTAATGGTTTTGGACGTCGGCGTTCAATTCATCGGTTCCGCTGAACGTACCGGTTTGATTGGAATGGACTGCGTACGAAGACCCGCCGCCCGTGACTTCACCGTCGCCGCCGCGAACTTTAACGAACGTCGTGTCGCCCGCCTCGTTGACGGTGACGCGGTAACTGCCTGGCCGCAAAACGGTGAAAGCAAGATTCGGCGTATCCACTTCGATCGATTCATCTTCGTCGAGGCGCTTCACGCGAATGTTGATTGTTCCTTCCGTGATGCGAATCTGTGCGGAGCGGTCATCGAGGTTAAGAAAAGAAAAACCAGTTTCGCTGCCCAAGCGGACAGCCGTTGAACCGAAACGCAGCTCGGCGCGACCATCGCGATCCGTCCAGAGTTTGTCGCCGGTGGTGATCGGTCTGTTATTGACGATCGTGACCCAATCGTCCGTGCCGGCAGGCTCAAAGGAAACGGCGCCGCCGGTGTAGCTCAAGCGGGCCGCACGCGAAGGAGGATCATCGTCATCGCGATCCCCTTGCGCGAACGTGAATTGCGGCGCGGTCAGAGTAGCGGCCAGTACGATTGCCAAAAAACCCAGAGACTTCGTCAGCCTGGAAAACATTTGCGTCTCTCCTGAAGCCCGCGAATAATTTAACCGGGCCAATCTTGTTTCGCGAAGCTTGCTCTTTCCCTTCAACTTAGCACTTCACTGGTGCATTACGCTGCCGGGCCGCTTGCCAGTTTCCAGAATGAAAATCGGCCAGCAAGTACAGATCGTCACTTTATGAAACACGCTCGGGTCAAAAGAGTTGCTGGGCAAAACGTTCGGCCGAGCAAGCAAAAAGCCCACGCCAGCGAACTGCGGGCGTGGGCTCGAATGTCATGAGCGCGAGGCGCTCAAATGTTGCGCAAATCAGTGGCGCGTGTGCGACGAACCGCCGCCACCTCCACCGCCACGAGAAGAGCCTCCGCCGCCACCTCCATGATTGGAGCCTCCACCGCCGCCGGAACTGTGGCTCGGTGCGGAGTAGCTGCCCCCTCCGTGACTCGGAGCCGAGTAACTACCGCGACTTGACGGAGCGGAATAGCTGCGTCCAGACGGAGCCGAGTAGTTACGGCTCGGCGCCGGATAGCCGCGACTCGGCGCGGAGTAAGAACGCGGAGCCGGCGGATTGTATGATCTCGGCTGCGAATTGCCGCGGCTCTGGTTGCCTGGGTTGTAATTCGCCGGCGGCCGCTGTGAATTGCCGCGTTGCGGCGGCTCGTAGGAGCGCGGGCTGTTTCCGCCACGATTGGAGCCGCCGTTGCTGGTCGGCGCGTTGCCGCGATCCATCGTACCGCGTGGCGCGTTACCCGTACCGGCCCACGGCGGACGATCGCTGTGGGTCATCGTGGTTCCGCGAGTCGCGGCACCGGAGTTGCCGCCGTTCGACGGGCGATTCGAGGAATTGCCGCCGAATCCGGCAGGAGGGCGGCCGTGGTCGGAAGAATTTCCCTGCGCGCCCCAGGTGCGTCCGGTTGGCCGCGTATTGGAACCGCCGTTGACTCCAGCGTTGCCACGAGGCGAATTGTTGTTGTTGAATCCGCCGCGATTCGCATTGCCTTCGGCGTTGGTGCGCATATTCGAATTTGGTTTGTCGAGCGAGAGTTCGCGTTGGCGCGAAGACATCGCTCCACCGTTCATCGGCGAGTTATTGGAGCGGCCGGAACTCATCGGCATACCCGACTGGCCACGATTGCCGGAATTTTCCATTCCGCGTCCGCCAACATTGCCAGGGCGTTCGGTCGCAGGCCGCATGGTGCCGGCGTTGAATGAACGCGTCGGCATGTGGGAAGCGCCGGGCGCCGGATTGTTGCGGGCAACAACGGAGCGGTTCTCGATCGCAGCCGACGGAGCGGCGACGCGGCCGGAATTATGACCGGCACCGAAGAAACTCTGCCGCGTGGGCGATCCGCCGACGCGGTTGTTGTCAGCAAGGTGTGCGCCTCGGAGCGACGCATCGGTCACATGGAACTCGCCACGATTCACGCGGCCGCCGTTCGTGAAGTTGTTGCGAGAAGTGAACGTAGCTGCGCGTGCGTTGTGCGCGTATGCGTAGTTAAAGTTGCGTCCGAAATTCCGGTTGTTGAAGACATTCACATTTCTTATGCGCGTGTTGTAAATGTTGATGTTGCGCGCGTAACCGAAGCTGTGGCGATACCACGGGCAGAATGGTTCGCCGAAGCCTAGCGGGAACCAGCCCACTCCACCGCCGAATCCGAAACCGACGCCCCAGCCGCCTCCGCCGTAGAATCCGACGAACGCCGGCCCCCAATAAGGCCGCGCATAATAAGAGCCCGGGCACCAGCCCCAGCGATTGCCGATGTAAGCCCAGCGTCCGTAGTGAAACGGCGCATAGCCCCAGGGCTCGTAGTCAACCCAAGTCCATCCCCACGGCCCAACGGAACTCCAGTATCCGTCGCTATAAGGCGCCCAGCCGACTTCGACCGAGTTTGGGTACCAGACGTGTCCATATTCCGGAACTTCGTCCCACGTACCGTTATCGTCGAGGTCGCTGTAACCAACCGTGTCGCGCGAGACGTAACGCGCTGAGGTGGAATTGTCTTCTTTTTCGTCGCGTCCCTGCGCCCACTGATCAAAATTATCCGGACCCGGCGCGGCAGAAATGCCGTAGCGAACATCTTCGGTGCCGTTGAATTCGCCGCGCTCGCCAGCTTTGATCGGATACGATTGGCCGCCCGCGGAAACGTCGCCGGAACCGCGAATTACGGTAACGCGCGTGGACGCGCCGTCTTCGGAAACGTCCAGGCGAAACGCACCTGCTTCCTTCACTGTGAATGCCAGGTTCGGCGCGTCGACTTCGTAGACTTCGCCTTCCCGCAATTCACGCACGCGGAAATTGATGGAGCCTTCCGCAATACGCATTTGAATCGTGTTGTCGTCAAGATTCAGGAAAGAGAGCGCGGTCATGCTCGCCATGTGAACGGCCGCCTGGCCGGCTTGCAACTCGGCTCGCGCATCCTTGTCGGTCCATAGCTTGTCGCCAATGGTTACGGTGCCGTTGCGCTGCGCGGTGCCCCAGTCGCCCTGCCCGCCTGGCTGAAACGATACCGGTCCATCTGTGTAGCTGATGCGCGCGACGCGGGACGGAGGGTCTCCCTCGTCTGCCCGAACGGCTTGTGCGCTGAATAAGAGAAGACCGAGCACTGAAAGCAGCCATCCTGCGCCGCTTGTCCAGCTGGATTTGGTCTTCATATCGTTCCCCTGTTCTGCGACCGGCTGTTTTGGCCAACCTGGCCGGTCTCCGGGAGCATACTCTTGGCTCCCATAGGATGAAACACCGGAGTGGGAAAGAAGTTGCCCACCAAATGCAGCACCCTGAATGGGGTACTAGGACTATAAATATCTGCCCGGATTCTGTCCTTATGGACAGGCGACCCCCTGCCCGCCCTGCCGTAAACTCCTGTCTTGTGAGCGCCTCTGCGCTCTGGGAGAATTGGATGCTTATGAAGGGCAAATTGTTGGGGGTTTTGGTTTTGGGACTGGCAGCGGCCGTTGCCGCGCCTGCGCAGACCTGGCGACAGGTCGGCCCTCCAGGCGGAACCGTGATTTCGCTGGAAGCAGATCCGAAAGACTCGAAGAAGCTATACCTCGGCACTTCCGACGGGCACGTATTTTCTTCCACTGACGAAGGCCAGCATTGGCAATTGCTGAGCAGAATCGGCGTCGGGCAGGATGACGTCATTACCCACATCCTCGTGGATTCCCGCAATTCGAATCATCTCTACGCCAGCACCTGGACGCTTTATACCGGTGGCGGAGGCGTGTATCGTTCCGATGACGCCGGACGCAACTGGCACCTCGTGGGGCTGCAAAAAGAGACTGTTCGCGCGCTCGCGCAATCTCCCACGAACCCAAAGATTTTCGTAGCTGGTTCTCTGACTGGTGTTTATCGTTCGCAGGATGACGGCAATTCCTGGGAACGCATTTCCCCCGTAAATCACGACGACCTTCGCAATTTTGACTCGGTGGCGTTTGACCCGAAAGACGAGAACATTATCTACGCGGGGACCTATCACCTGCCTTGGAAGACGAGCGACGGCGGAAAGCATTGGACTTCCATTAAGGCTGGCATGATTGACGATTCTGACGTTATGACCGTCATCGTCGATCCGGCAAATCCATCGAACGTCCACGCGACGGCATGCTCCGGTATCTATCACAGCGTGAATTCCGGCGAAACGTGGAAGCGCTACGCGGGCATTCCATTCATCTATCGCCGTACCCAACTCATTCGCCAGGATCCGCAGCATCCGGATACTCTTTATGCCGGAACGACCAGCGGCCTTTGGAAGACGACGAATGAGGGTGTGGACCAGTGGAAGCGTATGACTCCGATCGAATGGGTCGTGAACGCAATCTTGATCGATCCGAAAAATCCGAACCGCGTCATCATCGGCACTGAACGCCAAGGCGTGCAGATTTCCGAAGACGCCGGCGCAACGTTCAGCGCCGCGAACACAGGATTCCATCACCAGCACATTCTCGACGTGGCGATGGACCAGAATCGTCCGGAGCGCGCGCTTGTGGTGCTGACGTTTGATACCAACGCGTTCCTCGCCACAAAAGATGGTGGCGCGACTTGGAATACGCTCGGCCCGGGCCTGAGGCGCACGGACCTTCGCCACGTTTACGCAGCACCGAGCGGCTGGCTCGCCTCCCTTTCGGCCGGCGGCTTAATGCGTTACGACGACGCCACAAACAAGTGGATTAAGTCCGGCTTGTACATCGCGGACGCAGCGGCGACACCGGCTTCGCAACCGACTACAAAGGGCAAGAAGGGCGCGCCTGTCGCAAAGCGTCCGACTCCGAAAGCAAAGAGTGCGTCGCAGCCTCTCGCTTTCCAGGTGAACGACCTGCTGTTTACCGACAACGCGTGGTTCGCGGCAACGACCGGTGGCGTGCTGATTTCGCTCGACAAGGGTGCAACGTGGCGGTCGGCAAGCAGCGATCCCTTTGCAAAGCAGCCGTCGCAATCTCTGCAAGCCTCGCTCGATGGTTCGCAGGTTTGGGCCATCGCGCAGCGCAACCTTCTCTATTCAGCCGACAACGGCAGACACTGGGAGGCGAAGGAATTGAATTTCTCCAACGCGGGCAATCTGCATTTGCACCGCGTCGACGATTCCAATCTCTTCATTACCACCAACATGGGCCTGTATCTTTCGCATGACGCAGGCCGCAACTGGAGCCGCCAGGATGTTCGGGATCTTCAGTTCCAGGATGTCGCCGGCTCCGGTAAAGCGATGGTTGCAGCGCTGCAGAAGCACGGTTTGCTCGCCTCATTCGACGCGGGCAAGTCCTGGCAGCGTGTGATCGATCCCGTCGCTGAAGGTTACTTCCCTGTTTTGCAGGCTCGCCGCAACGGCGCAGTGGTAGCCGCATCGGCCACGGAAGGAATCCTGACGCTCGACTCCGGCGCGCGTTCCGCCAGCGAGGGCGTTCCTAGCTCCGCGTTGGCGCCAAGCGGCGACACGCAAAAGCCGCGCTAAAACAAGAAAAGAAAAACGAATTGTGGGCGGCGTTTCGGAAGTTCCGAAACGCCGCCCGCGTTCTAGCGAGCGGCTAAAGCGTGAGTGCGGACTTCAGGTTCGATGGTGATCTGGTATCCGACGCCGCGCACCGTGCGAAATCAACGCCGTCGCTCGATGGGCTAACGCTTTCCAATCCACTCGCTGATGCTCCGCTGTTTCTTTTCCCGCACGCCGTAATTCGAAACTCACTCAATTCTGTGCGCCTTCGTCGCACACTGAACCTATGCACCGCACCCCATCTTCATCGTTGAGCTGCTCCCGTGCGCAATAAATTCGTCACCAACTCCATCCTCGGCGCTTTCAACCTCGTCCAAAAATCCGGCATTCTCGAACTCGGCCCTGTCCAGCGCGCATTCCTCGCCGCTTCTTTTTTCTATAAACGTCACTACGAAGATCCCTTCTGGGCTCTCGCGCAGCGCAGTCCCGAACTCTTCCGCTCCGGCGACATTCTCGATATCGGCGCAAATATAGGCTACACCGCCTACGTCTTCGCCCACGTCCTTCCGCCGCCGCACAAAATATTCGCGTTCGAACCCGACGCAAAATCCTTCGCCATGCTCGGCGACGTCCTTCGCCGTAAGCGTCTTCTCGATCGCGTCGAGCCGTACAATCTCGCCCTCGGCAGCGCCGAAGGCGTGCTCGAGTTTTGGCACAACGATGCGCACTCCGCCGATCATCGCGTCGTCACGCCCAAATTCAAGCAGCAACACGAAGACGCCCTCCAGGTTACGCGCGTCCCTGTCACCAAGGTGGACACCTTCGTGCGCGAACAGAAAATCGACCGCGTGTCATTTATCAAAATTGACGTGCAGGGTTACGAGCCAATGGTCTGCGAAGGAATGTCCGCCACGCTCGGAAACTTTCCGGAAGTCAGCGTCTGTTTCGAATACTCCCCCGACGGCCTTCGCGAACTCGGCTTCGATCCCGCCGCTTTGCTAGCTTTTTTCCGCACTCGCGGATTCCACATCCACCTGCTCACCCGTGAATCCGCTCAACTCGTCGAAGACGATTCCGCTATCAACAGCAGCCTCGGCTCCGCCGGTTACGCCGACATCCTCTGCACCCGCTCCAAACTGTAGTGGCGGGTCTTTAGATCCGTTCTTTTCTTTCCTTCTTTTGTCCCTATCTTTGTCGAGCACCGTCACACGGTATCAGGCGAAAAGTGGCTCCTGCATTCAAGCAGGAGCCTTTTCCGTTTTCGCCGAACATCAACCGCTATTTCGCTCGCCTCTAAAATTCCCGGCGGGCTTCGTCCGCTTCTTCCGCCAATCGGAAAAATGTTTTAACGAACTCTGGCTGCTGATTGACGAACAATCCGTCGTCCTGAAAACTTTTCGCTGTCGCTACAGCGCCGCCCAGTTTTCTCGACGTCGGCCGAATGATCGACACCGCCTCCAGACCCTTGTCCAGAAAATCGCAAGGCTCCGGCATGATCAGGTTCGCCTGCAAATCTTCCGGCTGATTCTGCGTCAGGTCGTCGAACGTCACCGTGGACTTGTTTACGGGATCCGTAAACGTCAGCGGCGTCGCATTCCCGGCTTTGTCCTGCCACGTCTGGAAATGCATAGTTTCCGACCCGCCGATGCTCAGCAAAATGCGCAGCACTTCCAGGCTCGACGCCTGTTGCGCCAGCGCCGCGTACAAACTCGTTCCGCCCTGCTCGATAAACGCAAAGTGGAATCCCGCCGTAAACGCAATCGCCTTCAACCGGTTGTCGATCGATTGCGAATTGTCATCACTCAGCGAACTAGTCCCCAGGTCCGCATCGGTTCTCGGAATCGCGGTGAATTGCCCTTTCGCCAGACTCGGTACCGCGTTCGCAAACGACGCGCCCAAATCCGGATTTGTCGTGCTTCGGTAACGCGTCCACCAGCTGGTATCCACCGTGAGCTGCGTCAGGTTCGTCAACCGCCCAATCTGCCGCGCTCCTGTCGCCGTGCTGCTCTTCAGATTCGCGAACGGCGATAAATCCACTTTCTTCGCGCCCTTCGATTCCAGGTAATTATTCAAAAAGCGATGATGCGTAAATTCATCGTCCGTGTTGTCGTGGACGTACTGATCCATATCCTCATCGAGAAGTTTCAGCGCCGCCGTGTACAGCGGATTTCCGCCGCCGACTCCTGACTCTTCCGCGTCTTGCGTTCCGCCCAATTCCGAATACTGCTGCCACAGATCCGTCTCCACCTGCTCTGCCGCCGACAAAAATCGCAAAATCGCGATATCGCCGTGCGTCAGATTTCCTTCCTCCTGGCCATCGCCCTGCGCGAACAACCTTCCGGGAATCACCATCCCCGCTGCTGTCGCCACCCCCGCTGCCGACACTCCGCTCTTCAGAAATGTCCTGCGGTTGCTCTTCTTCATTTCCTTGCCGATCCCCTTCATTTTCCGGTCTCCCTTTTATCTAAGTTTTTGACCCGGGTTCCGGACTTTTGGAAAAAATCCGGAGATTGGCTGAGTTTTGTCCTCGGCAGCTCCGACAGCCGCCTCCGCAAGTTCAACTTTGATGTGTGAGCTCAGTTGCGGTTACGCAACGAACAAGATTTCTGCAATAAAGTTTTGTTCACCCCGTTTTTTGTAGTTCCCCCCCCACAAAAAAACAGACACGGGCAATGGCGCTCACCGCAATTTGTGCTACGTTGACGACAATGACTGTTCTTCTCGCCGTTTTATTCCGTTTTTTTCCTTGGAGATTCTTTTTGTGAAGAATCACGACGCCTCCTGCAGCATGGCAACTTTCTTCACCTAGACTGCATCGTTAGCGAGGGCGTTCGTTTTAACCGCAAAGATCTGTAGTTGGAAATCTCTGGGTTGTAGGGGGAAACTCAAAAACCGATGACTGACGACTGATGACTCGTCACACCATCAATGCCGCAACACTTCGAACCGCGCAATCGAATACCCCAGCGCCGCCCCTACAAAAATATCCGACGGAAAATGCGCCCGGTTCGTCACCCGCGAAAGACTGATCGCCGTCGCCGCTCCATACGCCACAAACGGCACCCACCGGTGATGCCCATATCTCCGCGCCACAATCGTCGCAACGGAAAACGCTCCTACCGCGTGTCCCGAAGGAAAACTGCTCCCGAAAAACGAATTCCCTCGGTTGAAAAACGTATCGTTGAACGGCGCTCCCGGCGCCACATCCGAAGGCCGCTGCCGCTGCGTGATCGCCTTCATCGCCAGATCCACAATCGCGCTGTCTGCGTACGCTTCCCCCGCCAATAGCCCCGTTTTGGTCGCGTACGGATCGTGCCGCGCACCGCCTACCAACAAAAGCGTCACGGGCACAATTGCAACCTCCGCCGTCGTAATCGGCCCGTCGAAAGCATCGTTAAAATCGTCCCAATTCCCCGCGTGCGTTCGAAAATATGGCATCGCGTGAGGGTCAGCCACAATCAGGCCCGCCGTTCCTCCAACCACGGCCAGCGTCGGAATCCAATAGTGCCCCTTCGCCAGCTGCAACGGAAAAAGCCAAATGTCCTTTTGATCGCGAGCGATTCTCTTCGGAAGTGTCTTCCAGGAAACGTCCAGGTCGTCTTGCGCAGCTCGAGCAACCGGCGCGTCCGGCAATTGCGCCCTATGGTGTGTAGAACTTGACTCCGCCGCCACCGGCAGCATCGGAGCCGTCGCAGCAGGACCCACCGCCAACTCTTCCGTCCGCTCCTGCCCCCGTCCCACCCCCGCGCACATTGCCAGCGCCCAGCCAAAAACTCCCAACCGCATCATCCAGACACGACTCACACTTCGCACGAGTGCTCTCCGATCGGCTGGGACCGTACCTCTATTTTCCATCATTCGGCCGCGTCATGAATAGTGCAATTCAGAACAGTTCGCGGATGGAACACCGACGCAGACGCTCCGCGGATGGAGCGAAGTTGTCGCGCCATACCATTTCCCGGGCCGGCTCTTGTCCCTCGCTTCAAATGTTGCATCGACCCGCTCGCGCTACAATATTCCCGCCAAATGCCATCCACTCCCAAGCATCCCCGCGGCCTCATGCTCATCGCCGCCTTCAAACTCCTCAAAGGAGTCGCACTTCTCGCCGTCGGCATCGCCGTCCACTTGCTCGCCAACAAAAACCTAGTCGCCGAAGCACAACGTTGGGTGGACATGTTTCGCGTCGATCCCCACAATCACTACCTCCATCTGCTCCTCGAAAAACTCACCAGCGTCGACGCACACAAACTCCATGCTCTCAGCGTCGGCACGTTCATCTACTCCGCGCTTTTCCTCACCGAAGGCGTCGGCCTATTCCTCCGCAAACGCTGGGCCGAATTCCTCACCGTCATCTCCACCGCCGGTCTAGTCCCGCTCGAACTCTACGAACTTTTTCACAAGCCAACCTTCATCCGCGCCCTTCTCCTTCTCATCAACCTCGCGGTCGTCGTCTACTTAATCTTCGAAATCCGCCGCCTCTCCCACACGCGAAGTAAGCGTGAGGTCTTGTAGTGGCGGGACTTCAGTCCGCCCTGCCTTTCCGCTCTGCCGTAGGGGCGCGATATATCGTGCCCTCTTCACTGCACGATCGCTCATCTTGCCAATGTCGTGGCCGCTCGCCTCAATCTTCGAGCTCATAAGCTGCCCGGGGGCGGGGTACGCATTCCGCTCGCTCTTTCAAACTATTTGCAAAGAGCCGCAAACTCATCTTCTTTCTTTTCAACTCTTTGCGCACTTTTTGCTCAAAACAACCGGGTTGTACCCCAAATTGTCCTTTACCCCGGGGGCCGTTCCCCAAGGCACACACAATGGAACAATGGAACGGTCCCCGACCAATCGCCCTGCTCACCGCTGGCCCCCGCCGCCGTCCATCTTCCGTGCTACAGTTTTTCCTCTGGAGGGATCACCCATGCGTAAGCTTTTGACTATCGCTAGTTCCGTCGTACTTGTTCTTGTCGTCGCCGTACTCGTCGTCCGTGGTCAGGAGGACAAATCCAAGCGCCCCAGCCCGCCCGCCACCGCGAAGTGCGAACTTGCCGGCGGAAAATCCGTCACCATCGACTATTCCAGTCCCCGCAAAAAGGGCCGCGCCATCTTCACCGACGTCGTGAAGTACGGCGAAATCTGGCGCACCGGCGCGAATGAAGCCACCACGTTCGTCACCACATCCGACGTCATGGTCGGCGGCGCGCACGTTCCCGCGGGCAGCTACACCATTTTTACCGTTCCCAACAAAGACAAGTGGAAGCTCGTCATCAGCAAAAAGACCGGCGAATGGGGCACCGACTATCCCGGTGAAAAAGAAGATCTTGCCCGCGTGGACATGAAGGTCGGAACCGGCACCGCCACGGAGAATTTCACCATCTCCTTCGACAAAGGCGCCAAAGGCTGCACTCTGAAACTGGCATGGGACACCACCGTCGCCTCCGTCGAGATCGCAACGATGTAGTTTTGATTTATAGGTCGGGGGCTTTAGCCCGCGGCGGTTTTGGAGGTTTCGAGTCGCGCCATCCCGCGGTCCACAAGAAACACCGCAAGAATCACCAGCGCCGCGGCGATGGCCACATTGATCGTCAATTTTTCTCCGGCAAGCCACCAGCCGAGAAAAACCGCGACGATCGGATTGATATAGGTATGAGTCGCAACAAACGTCGGCGAATAATGTTCCATCAGCCAATTGTAGGCTGTGAACGCGATCACCGACCCGAACACAATTAAGTACGCAAGTGCGAGCCACGAACGCGTTGTCACTTGCGAAAAAGAAAATCCGCGCGCTTCGCCAACAACCGTTCCCGCGGTCAGCAGCAAAACAGAACCGGAAAGCAGCGAAAGCGCGGACAGCAGCAAAGGATTTCCGGAAAGCTGCGACCGCCGCGAATAAATAATTCCGACGGACCAGGAGATAGCGCCAACCAAAACAGCAACGGAACCAACAAGCATTCCCGAACCAGAAGTCATCGCGCCGTGCCCAAATAAAATCGCAACGCCAGCCAGTCCCAGCACGACGCCGGCGGCGAGCGGAAAATTCATCCGCCACTTTTTATCGGCAAGCGAAGCCATCAGGAAAACCCAGATCGGCTCCGACGCGATGATGAGTGAAGCAAATCCCGACGGCACGCGCGTCTCGGCCCAGTGCAAAGTTCCGTGCCCGATGAGGAAAAAGAAAAATCCGACGACCACGCTAGCGCGAATCTGCGCCGCCGTTGGACGCAAGCCCTTCGCCAGCGCCCAGATCAGCAGAATCGTTCCAGCAGTCAAGTGGCGAAGGCCCGCAGTATAAAGAGGAGGAATCGTTTCCACGGCATAGCGAATGCCGAGATACGTGGAGCCCCAGATGAGGTAAATGCTGAGGAACGCAAAGAAAGTCAGCGCAGGCGATTTTCCCGCAACATTGTTTTTTACGGAATGATTTTCTGATTTGCGCGCAGGAGAGGCAGCAGACCCGGTTGCCATAGTTCACTGTAGCAAACTCGCGGAAAACCGCGAGAGCCAAAATGGAGCGAAATTGATTTACAACTTCAGCGATTCCGCGAACCAACGAGCGCGAGAAATTCTTCGCGCGTTTGCTGGTTGTGGCGGAACGCGCCGAGCATCGCGCTCGTTACGGCCTGGCCGTGCTGCTTTTCCACGCCGCGCATCTGCATGCAAAGATGGCGCGCTTCAATGATGACGCCGACACCCTGCGGCGCGATTTTTTCTTCAATCGCCTGCGCAATCTGGCTGGTCATGCGCTCCTGAATTTGCAGCCGCCGTGCGAACATGTTCACGAGCCGCGCAACTTTGCTGAGGCCGAGGACTTTTTTCGTCGGCAGGTACGCGACATGCGCTTTGCCGAAAAATGGAAGCACATGATGCTCGCAAAGACTGAAAAATTCAATGTCCTTGACGATCACCATTTCGTCGTAACAAACGCTGAACGTCGCGCCGTTCAAAACCGTGTCGAGATTTTGCTGATAGCCGCCGGTGAGAAATCTCAGCGCCTTTTCAAAGCGCTCGGGGGTTTTGCGCAAGCCTTCGCGATTCGGATCTTCGCCGACGAGTTTGATTATTTCGCGCATGTGGCACGCGATCGTTTTTGCATCGATCGGCTTTTCTTCATTCAAAAGTATTTCTTCGGTCGGTTTTGTCACGTTCATATTCCTTGGTTAGTTCCCGGCATATTCAAAGCTGTTGTTTGTCGTCTCTTGAACTCGGACCGCTTCCAGCTTCGCATGCGGGAACGCTTTCAAGCGCCTAAAAATTTCGATGCACAGAATTTCCGTTGTCGGCACAGTTTTCTGAAATTCAGGAACCTCTTCGTTCAACGAGCGGTGGTCGAACGGTTCGATCACGTACTCGTTCACAAAGGAATCGAGGTCCGTCAGATTGGAAATCATTCCCGTTGCGGGGTCGATGCTGCCGGAAAGACGAACCTCGACGGTGTAGTTGTGGCCGTGGCCAAAAGGGTTGTTGCACTTGCCGTAGATGCGGAAATTTTCTCGCTCGCTCAAGTCCGGATTGTGCAACCGGTGCGACGCGGAAAAGTGATAACGGCGGCCGAGTTCGACGTGGAGCGTTTCGCTAGTCATACGCGCGCTCCTGCGCCGTTGCGATAGCAGTCGGCGAAGAGATCAGAATTTTCGTACACGCGCACGCGGTGCAATTTTCCTTGCGTGATTCTTGGATCGAGCAAATTCCAGATGACGCGCGCGATATTTTCGCACGTCGGAATCTGGCCCTTGAGTTCCGGGACTTCGAGATTCAGGTGACGATGATCCATGCGCTGCATGATTTCGCGCTCGAGAATTTCCTTCAGGTCCTTGAGGTCGAGAACCATTCCGGTGACGGGATCCGGTTCGCCGGCGACGGTGACTTCAAGTGTGTAGTTGTGGCCGTGGCCGTGCGGATTGTTGCACTTGCCAAAAATGCGTTTGTTCTCCGACGGGGATAGCGTCGGGTTGTGATACACGTGCGAGGCGGCGAATTCTATTTTACGAGTTAGAAAGACCATAGCAACTCAGTACCGTTTCCGGCGTCATTCACCCTTTGGCGGACGGATTGGGCAGCCCGACCGGGTATTCCCTGCCCTTCCAATTCACTTTACCGCGCGCATAACTACGATAGGAAGCGCCGATCACCGCGGCATAGAGAAAAACCGCGAGTAAATAATAAATGATGAATTTGAAGGGGAATTGGTTACGCACTAGTTCCAGACCGTAGCTCATTTGGCGAAAAATCAGAAGCAGCGCGCCGACAAACATGGCGAGCGGAAATTTGATTCCAAAGAGGAGAACTAGAAACGTCATCCACGGAAAGGCGCCTTCCATTTCATGAAATACCGCGTTGGAATTGCCGCCCATCAATTGATAGAGATTTTTGCGCCAGCCGCCCCACATCTGGCGAAATGAACGATACATGCGAACGGAGACAAAGCCTGCGCCGGAGCCGAACCAGATGCCCCAACCATCCTGTTTGACGCGGCGAGCGAGCGCGACGTCTTCCAGAACGTTCGCCGCAACGGCCGCGTGGCCGCCGACTGCGTCGTACGTGGAGCGCTGCATCAGGAGAAATTGGCCATTCGCTGCGGCTTGTGAAGATTTGGGATCGTTTACGTCGGCATAGGAAAATTTCCGTGCCAGGCGGCAGTAAACGAATGGAATGAGCGCTTTTTCGTACCAGGCCTTGAGGGTTTGTTCGGGAGAAAACGAGACGAGCGCGGCGGAATTTTCTTCGGCTAAATGAAATGCCTTTGCGGTTGCGCCTTCGGCGAGAACAGCGTCTGCATCCAGAAAAAGCAGCCACTTCCCCTTCGCGTTTTGCGCGCCGAGCCACACCGCGTTATTTTTGCCTACCCAGCCTGCCGGGAGTTCCGAAGTTTCCAGCAAACGGAGACGAGGAATTTCGCATGTTAGGCTACTTACGATTTCGGCGGTGCGGTCGGTGGACTGATCGTTGACGACAACGATTTCCAGGACTTCGGGTTGCGCGGCAACGGAACGAACGCAGGCCGCAATCACGGATTCCTCGTTGCGGGCAGGAATGATGACGCTGATGGTGGGTTCGGCTGTCATGGAGGAGGTCGAGAGATCTTCTGTGAGCTAAATCACGGCTGTTTTCGGGATAGTTTCCGAATGGCGAAGTCTAAGCTAGTATAGCATTCACATGAAATTTCTGGACAAAGCGAAGATTTGGGGACCGTTCTGGCTGGGCGTGCTAGTGCTGGTGGCGTTTGCGCTGCCGCAGTACCGGCAAGGCGAAGCGTCGCTGGCGGGAAAAACACCCGAAGATTTCACGATGCAGTTGAACGGAAAGGCGATGAAGCTTTCCGATTTGCATGGAAAGATTGTCGTACTGAATTTTTGGGCGAGCTGGTGCCCGCCTTGCGTTGCAGAGACGCCCTTCCTCAATAGTTTGCAGGGCAGGATTGGTTCGCGAGGCGGGATGGTGCTCGGCGTGAACGTGGATGAAGATCCGGACGCGTATCAGAAGTTCCTCGTGGATCACGGCGTCGTGTTTCCGACGTGGCGAGACCCGTCGGTGCAAGGAACGGTTTCGAAGATCGCGAAAGAGTACGGCACGACTGTCTATCCGGAGACCTACGTGATCGACCGCAAGGGAAAGATTGCGCGGAAAATTATCGGCGAGCAGCGGTGGGATTCGCCGGAGATGCTCGCCTATTTTGACGCGTTGCTCGCCGAAAAGTGAAGCGGTTCGAGTTCCAAGTACAAGAAGGTTCAGATAGACGCCGCCTTCAGTCTTCGGTCTTCAGTGCTGCGGCTGCTGTGCCGGCGGACGCGGTGTACCGTGCAAGTTGCCGTGCATTTCAGAGTGCGGGCCCGCCAAGTATTGATCAAGCTTTTTCTTCTGGTCATCGTTGAGGATTTCGCGGAGTTGCTGGTTGGCCTTCATGCGTAGAGACCTAACCTTTTCCAACTGCTGATCGTGCGATAGGCTCACGTCCTGTGCGAGTTTCTGTGACGCCCCGTGCAATTCCTGCAGGATGGCTTTGACTTTGGGCTGCTGACCGGTCGTGAGGTCGAGTCTGTCGGTCAGCACCTTAAGCTGGTCTTCGACGTTCGGCACTTCGGGGCGTTGGGCCGCGCCTTTGGTCGAGTTGGCGCCTTGCCGCGCAAGAATAGCTGGAGCGAATATCAAGAGCGTGCCGATAGTAAGGGAACGAAGGCGATTCATGATTTTTCTCCTTGTCTTGAATAAGTTCACCAGAGGTGCCGTACACTGTGCACAGTAGCGATGCGACGCGGGCGAGTCTAGAACCGAGCTTGAAAACGGCCGAATTGTTGAACAAAAAGGTGGCCGATGTCCAAAAATGTGCGCGCTTTACCGGCGAAACAGCGGGCAGAGCCGAGGAGAAGTAGCAAACAACGGCGGGCACCGGACCTGCGCGTCCGGCGAACGCGTGGGCGGCTCAGCGATGCGCTGGTGGAGTTGATGCTGGAGAAATCGATCGACCAAGCGACGGTGCAGGAAGTGCTGGATCGCGCGCGGGTAGGACGTTCGACTTTTTATCTTCATTATCGCGATAAGGATGACCTGCTTCTCTGCGTGCTAGAGGACGGGATGGAAACGTGGAGCACCGCCCTAACCCGGAAAAAGGAAAAATCCATTCGCGTAGCGGCGGTTATGGAATTCTTCGCGCACGCCGCGAGCGGGAAGAAAATCTACCGCGCTCTGATCGACTCCGGACGAATCCATGCATTTTTCGAATTGGCACAGGGTTACTTTGCGCGGGGAATCGCACGGCGCATGAAGGACATGGGCCTGCAGAATGTGGGGCAATGCGAGCTGGACGCCCGGTCGCACGCGCTGGCCGGAAATCTACTGGCCCTTTTGAAGTGGTGGCTGGATCGCGGCGCGAAGGAATCGCCAAAGGCAATGGACGAACTATTCCACAGAATGGTATGGAGAGGACTGCGATCGTAGATTTTTCAAGAATCGAAGCCGGGGCCGCGGGGTGAGCCGATATCTTTCCATAGCTTTTCCCAGTCCCAGATACCGGACATGACCTTATTTGGCAGTTGGTAGCCAAGCTGGTGGGCGAGCATGCAGACTTGGCCGCGATGGTGGGCTTCGTGCGCAAGCATATAGCACAACATATCCGGACCGACCGGCCAGGGGCGGCCCCAGCCATCCCTTACAAACTTTTTGATACGACCGGTGCCATCGAACGCTTCGGCGAGCATTTTTTCGCACCGCGCGGCGCTTACGGCTAGTCCCGCCCGGGCTTGCTTCGGAGTGCAATGTGCGCGGTCGAGTTGCGGCGGAACTTTCAGATGCGGCGCGGTAAGCCGGACCCATTTGGTACGAACGTTGTGCATATGCGTGAAGATTGCAGCGATGGTGCGAACGTTGCCGGGCGGTTTGGCAATCCAGGCGACAGGGTCGAGATTGTCGATCAGGAGTTGGTTCATGCGTTCATTTGTGGCGAAGATTTTGACGGCGGCTTGGCCGAGTTGCGTGTGAACCTCCTCTAAGCACGCTTTTTGTTGGCGGGTGGTCACGTCAGTCGGCTCCTCTGCGCAATCATACTTCCGTTATTGCCTCATGTGGGTGCTTCGCGACCCTTAACGACGTGGTTGCAAACGCGCAACGTAACGAGAACGTATCCGGCCGGCGCGGAGTAGTCGTGATACAACGAAATAGACGACTAACGCTTGCCGCAATTAAGGATGAGGCCAAACAGATGCGATTCGCGCCCGGCTTTTTGAACTGCCAGCGATGGTTAGTGGGATGTGCCGCGGTGATTGGATTAATGACGATTGGTGCGCGCGCCTGCCGCGCGCAAGCGGCGAACACGTACCAGAACGCAGCGATTTCAGACCAATTGAATAAGTATCCGGGGTTGACGGAAGAGTTTGGAAAGCTATTCCAACGAGTGATGGCGGAAGTGAAGTATCCGGACGGGCGCAAAGAAAGCAGACTGCTGCCGGTGCTGCCGGAATCGACGATGACGTACATTGCCGTTTCGAATTACGGAGAACCGGCGCGGCAAATCCTGAACATATTTCGCGAGGAATTGAAAGAGAGCGAGCCGCTGAGAAAGTGGTGGGGCAGCGGCGAAGTGGCAACGACGGGGCCGAAGGTTGAAGCGTTTCTGGAAAAGTTTATGGAGCTCGAAGAGTGCCTTGGAAATGAGACGGTGTTTGCGGGCACGATGGAAGAGAGAGAGCCAAAATTCTTTGCTGTGGCGGAGACGAGCAAGCCGGGCCTGAAAACCTTTCTAGAGCAATGGGCGATCGAGCTGGGCGATAAGGGAAAGCCAGCGGCGCGTGTGATGGACGCAGAAGCGCTTTCGCGCGTGAAGGAGAATGGTCCTAGCAGCAATCCGTTTGTACTGGTACAGCCGAATCACGTCGTGATCGGTGATGAAGCGAGGGAGATACTCAAGTTTTCAGAGAAATTAGACAAGAAAAACGGCGAGTTCCCTTCTGCACCGTTCGGGCGAAGAGTGGCGAAAGCGTACGAAGGCGGTACGACGGTGCTCGCAGCGGTCGATTTGCAGAAGATCATCGGCAAGACGAACATGAGCGGCGACGTATCGGTCGACAAAAGCCTGAAAGGAACGGGATTCGACGACGTCAAATACGCAGTCTGGCAGCATACCGGCGCAGGCACCGCGGAAATGAGCAAAGGCGAGCTGAGCTTTTCCGGGCCGCGACAGGCGATGGCGTCTTGGCTGGGGAAACCAAGAAGTTTGGACAGCCTGGATTTTGTTTCGCCAAACGCGATTATGGCGATCACGATCGGGTTGAAGGACCCGGCCAAGATTTATGACGAAGCGAAGGCGATGGCAGAGGCGTCGAAGGCCACTACCTTTGCGGCAGTGCCAACAATCGAACAGGCATTCAAGATGAGCCTGCGCGACGATCTGCTCGCGCAGCTGGGAGGAGAGATCACAGCAGAAGTGGATACGCTGCCGCCCGCGCCATTGAAATGGCGGGCGATCTTGAAAGTGAATGACGCAGCGCATCTGCAGCGGACGTTGCATGGGTTGCTGGAGGCGACTAATACGGAAGCGACGAAGGAAGAGTCAGGCGGCGTGACGACGTACAGTTTTCGTGCGCCGGGCGGGGCGAACGGGACACAGGTCAGCTATGCGATGGTGGATGGATATTTGATTGTGGGATCGGGGCAAGAGGCGGTGACCGAGTCAGCCGCGATGCATCGGCGGGGCGAGTCGCTGGCAAAGTCGAAGAAATTCCTGGGTTCACTGCCGCCGGGACGGACACGAGAAGCTTCGGGAATGTTCTACGAAGATCCGGTGGCGATGGCTTCGATGCAATTCGGGCGGTTCATGCCGGGCTTTACAGAATCGCTGTCGCATGGTGCGAACGGTACGATGGCGCAGACGATGTGGATCTACGGAGACGAATCGGCGATACGCGAAGAAAGCGTGAGTGCGGGACTGGACGTTGGAGCGATGCTCGTGGTGGCGGCCGTGGCGATACCGAATTTGCTGCGGTCGAAGGTAGCGGCGAATGAAGCCAGCGCAGTGGGAAGTTTGCGAACGGTGGTGACGGCGCAAGTAACGTACGAATCGACCTATCCGGTGAGAGGCTATGCGCCGAACCTGGCGACGCTGGGGCCAGGGCCGGAAGGAATTAAGGGCGAAACAGCCCAACACGCGAATCTTATTGATGCATCGTTAGCCGGAGCGAGCTGTACCGCGAATGAATGGTGTGTGAAGTCTGGATATCGATTCCGGATGACCGCGAGCTGCAAGCTGAGGAAATGCTCGGAGTTTGTGGCGATGGCGACGCCGGTGACGAGCAGCACCGGAACCAGGAGCTTTTGCACAACATCGGACGGCGTGATTCGGTATAAGGTGGCAGAGCCGATGCTGGAAATGGTGACTAGGCCGGCTTGTAAGGGATGGGAAGCGCTGCAGTAGGGGTGGCGCTTTGAATTCATGTTTGGATGCAATTGAAACCGAAGAGCGACTTGATCGCGCGTAGAATGTACGCTCGAGTGGAAGTTCTCACTCCACAAGACTGACAGAGAGAAATCATGAAAAGACAACTGAATGGTGTGGTTGCGTGGTGCGCGGTTTGGGCAGTTGGCGTGACTCTGCATTCGCCCGCAACGCGAGGGCAGAATGCGGCGACGTCGAACGCGGAGGTGGTCGAGCGTGGGAACTTCCGGCTTCACAAGTTCGAGCAGGCGATTGGTACGGAGACCTATTCAATTGCGAAGGACGGGAACGGGTTGGCAGTTAAAGTGGACTTCAAGTTTACCGATCGCGGAACGGATGTGCCGCTGACGGCGAGTTTCAAGAGTAAGAACGATCTGACGCCGATTGCGTTTGAGATCAAAGGAAAGAATTCGCGGCCCAGCACGATCGACCGCGGGGTGGAAGTGAACGGCGAGCAAATTCGCGTGCGAGACCGGGAAGAGTGGAAGGAGGGCGAGACGCCGCAACAGTTCTTTACGGTGGCCGGGTACGCGCCAGTGACGATGCAGATGCTGATGGTGCGGTATTGGTCAGCGCACGGATTCCCGAAGGAACTGGCGATTTACCCCGAAGGGCGGAGTTTATGGGTTGAGCCGCGCGGGCAGGACAAGATTGCGATTGGCGGCAAAACCGAGACGCTACAGCGATTTCTCGTGGAAGGATTGATCTGGGGGCGAGAGTGGCTGTGGTTCAACATGAAGCAGGAATTGATTGCAGCGGTGACGACGGACGCCGAGTTCGATCATTTTGAGGCGATTCGCGAGGGATACGAAGATGGACTGAAAGCGTTTGTCTCTCTGGCCGGGAAAGATGGCATGAACGCGCTGGCGCAGATTTCCGCGACGATTCCGGGGAGCCGAGCGACGAACATTGCGTTGGTTGGTGGAACGCTGGTGGATGGGACAGGAAAGGGCGCCGTGCTTGATTCCGTCGTGTTGGTGAAAGACGGACGTATCGTGAAGGCCGGCGCGCGAAATGAAATCGACATTCCGAAAAATGCGCAGTTGATCGATGCGCGCGGGAAAACGATTTTGCCCGGCCTCTGGGACATGCATGCGCATTTCGAGCAAGTCGAGTGGGGGCCTATCTATTTGGCCGCCGGCGTCACGACCGTCCGAGATTGCGGCAACGAGCTCGAATTCATCACAGCGGTGCGGGACACGATTGCGGATGGGCATGGGCTGGGGCCACGAATTTTGGCAGCAGGGTTTATTGATGGAACGGGACCGCTGGCGATTGGCGTGACGCGGGCGGATACGCCTGAGCAGGCACGCGACTGGGTGGATCGTTATCACTCGTTGGGATTTCAGCAGGTGAAGATTTATAGCTCGGTGAAATTGCCGCAGATTGCGACGGCGGCCGCAGAAGCGCACAAACTCGGGATGACGGCGACGGGGCACATTCCGGAGGGCGTGACGGCGAGAGAGGCAATTGAAGCGGGGCAGGATCAGATCAACCACATTCCGTACATTCTGCAGATGATGGTGCCGCCGTTCCCGGCCGGGACGAAAGGCCTTGCGCGCTTGAAAGCCTTCAGCGAGATCGATCTAGAGTCGGACAAGACGAAGAATGCGATTGCGTTTTTGAAGGAGCATCACACGGTGGTGGATCCGACGCTCGTGATTTATGAGATGGGCACGGCGAGCACGGAGAAACCGTTCAGCACATTCGAACCGGGAGCGGCAAAAGTGGCGCCGGAATTGGCGCAAGCACTTTTTGACGTGGGACCACCGGACGAGAATGCAGAGCTTGTGCAGAAAGTCTTCGATAAATATGTAGCGTTGACGGGGAAGCTGCACGCGGCGGGAGTGCCGGTGGTTGTGGGTACCGATCAAACGGTGCCGGGACATTCCGTGCATCGAGAGATTGAGCTCTATACGATGGCGGGATTCACGCCGATGGAGGCGATTCAAGCGGCGACGATTGTGCCGGCACGAGCGATGGGAATGGAGAAAGAGTTGGGAACGATTGAAGCGGGCAAGCGAGCCGATTTAATCCTGGTGAAGGGAAATCCGCTGGAAGAAATTCACGCGATACGAAATGTGGAGTTTGTGATGACGGGCGGGAAGATGTTCAAGACGGGACCGTTGTGGGAGAGCGTGGGATTTTTGCCGTAAAAAATAGGGCCGTCTCAGAAGACGGCCCCAGGAATCGAGTTTCGGTTTCAGACTAACGTGAAGGCGGTTTTGGAGCAGGCTGCTGTTGTGGCGCTGGCTGCTGAGGTGCGGCTTGGGGCGCGGGTTGAGCGGCTGGCTGCGCTGCGGGCTTGGCGTCGGCAGCAGGTGCTTCGGGCTTGGGAGTCTCTTTCTTCGGCTGAATGGAGACGACTTCTACTTCAAAGATGAGCGTCGAGTTGGGGCCGATGTCGGGGCCGGCCTGACGCGGACCGTAGGCGAGCTCGGCAGGAACGTATAGCTGCCACTTGGAACCGGCTGGCATGAGCTGGAGCGCTTCGGTCCAGCCTTTGATGACGCCGCCAACGGGAATCTCAGTCGGGCCACCGTGTTTGGCGGAATTGTCAAACTCGGTTCCGTTGATCAGCGTGCCGCGGTAGTTGCACAGGACGGTATCTTCCGCGGTTGGCTTTGGCCCGGTGCCGGCGGAGATGACTTTGTATTGAAGGCCGCTCGGAAGAGTGACGACGCCGGACTTGGCTTTGTTGGCGGCGAGAAAGACCTGGCCGTCTTTTAGATTCACTGCGGCGATCGCCGCGAGCTGCGTTTCTTGCTTCTTTTTCATCGTGCCGGAGAAGGCGACGAGGGCGGCCTGGGCTTGTTCATCGGTCAAGAGAGGTTTGGCGCCCGAGAAACCATCCTTAATGCCGCGCGCAATGATCGCGGGGTCCAGGTCAACGCCTTCCTTTTTCATGCTCTTTCCGATATTTGCGCCGATGGCGTAGCTGGCTTTTTCGCGATCGGTTTTGAGGGCGGTAGCGGCTGCGGCTGTGCCGGGCTTTTTGGCGGCTGTGCCGGCCTGCGGTTTTGCAGCGGCAGTTCCAGAAGACTGGGGCTTCGCGGCGGGCGTTTGGGCCGATCCGGAAGCGGAAGTGGTTTGTGCGAACGCGTTAAAGGCGAGGAGCGCGCTCGATGCAAGAAGGATCAGAGAGAAAGTTTGTGTTTTTTTCATCCAGTAATTGTCTCAAAGCCATGGGGGTGGTGCAAATAGAGAGTAATGGGCAGGAAAACGTTTTGAGCGGTGGCTAGTGGAGCCGTCTAAATGGGCGTAGCATGAATTTTGGGTAGAACTTCCGTGAAGACCAGCATATTTGAAATTTTCAAAATAGGGATTGGGCCGTCGAGTTCGCACACGATGGGCCCAATGCGCGCGGCTGCGGATTTTGCGCGTGGGCTTGAGGCGCGTGGTGAGATGGCTCGCGCGGTGCGAGTGCTCGTGGAATTGTATGGATCGCTCGCGCTTACCGGTCATGGGCACGGAACGGACCGGGCGATTTTGCTGGGATTGAGCGGGGAGCTGCCGGACTTGATTCAGCCGGAAACGATTGGGCCGAAACTGGCAACCATTCGTGGGGCGAAGAAACTGAAGTTGGGGGGTGCGCAAGAGATTGCGTTTAATGAAGTGACGGATTTGTTGTGGCACAAGGACAAGGCACTGGCGGCACACTCGAATGGCATGAGATTTAGCGCATTTGATGCGAATGACGCGATGATTGCCTCGCAGATTTATTTTTCGATCGGCGGGGGATTTATTTTGCGCGAAGGAGACGGCGCAGGAGCGAAAGTTCTGAAGCCAGTTCCCTTTTTGTTTTCGAGCGCGGATGAATTGCTGAAGATTGGGGACGAGCGCGGGCTGGCGATTTGGGAAATTGCACTGGAGAACGAGAAGGCCTGGCATACGGAACCGGAGATTCGCGCGCATGTGGCGCGGATCTGGAGCGTGATGCAGGAATGCGTGAAGCGTGGCTTGGTGACGGAAGGAATTTTGCCAGGCGGATTGAATGTGAAACGGCGCGCGCCGCGATCGGCGAAGAAATTGGCGACGGGCAGTAAGGATGACTCGCTGGCGCCGATGGACTGGGTGAATACGTTTGCGATGGCGGTGAATGAAGAAAATGCCGCGGGTGGACGCGTGGTGACGGCGCCGACGAACGGAGCTGCGGGAATTATTCCAGCCGTGGCGCATTACTACATGAAATTTGTGCCGGAGGCGACGGACGAAGGATTGTTTCGCTATTTTTTGACGGCGAGCGTGATTGGAGTTTTGTACAAGGAGAATGCTTCTATTTCGGGTGCGGAAGTGGGCTGCCAGGGTGAAGTGGGCGTGGCATGTTCGATGGCGGCGGGCGGCCTCGTGGCGGCGATGGGCGGAGGAAATCATCAAGCGGAATACGCCGCGGAAATTGGGATGGAACACAATTTGGGAATGACCTGCGATCCGATTGGCGGGCTGGTCCAGATTCCGTGCATTGAAAGAAATGCGATTGGCGCGGTGAAGGCGATCAATGCTTGCCGGATTGCGTTGCGCGAAGGTGGCGAACATAAAGTTTCTCTCGATCAAGTAATCAAAACCATGTACGAGACGGGAATGGATATGCAGTCTCGGTACAAAGAGACCTCGCTGGGCGGATTGGCGTTGAATGTGATTGAGTGCTGAAGGGAGGCGGTTCTAAGTTGCAAGTGGTAGGTTTTAGGTTCTGGCAAAACCCATGTTGCTCACAGAAACTCTACCCACTCTGGCGGCAGAACTTGAGGAACTACTGCCTAGCAACGGCAGTTCGGAACTGGCAGCGCAAATTTCCTGCCTCAAGATTTTCGATCGTTGCCGGTGTGAAGATGATTTTTGTCCGTCTTTCTACACCCAGCCAAAGCCCAAAGGGAGCTACGGCCCAAATCTTCACACAATCGCACTGGATTCTGGTGCGGGTATGCTCATACTCGATGTAGTTAACGGAAAAATGATGTTCGTCGAAGTGTTGAACAACGGTGCGGAAGTGGCTTTTTTGGTGGCGCTGCCGTAAGGAGAAATCGATGAAGACAACCGCTATTTCGCTCGCGATTGGCTTTATGGTTTACGGAATTGCTGCGGCGCAGAGCGTGGTGCCTCCGGAGGTTCCGGATAATTTGAAGGTACATGCGGGGGAGAAGGTTTTTATCCATGCGCATGCTAAGGGCCTGCAGATTTATTCGTGCGCAGCGGGGACGGATGGGAAGTATCGGTGGACGCTGAAAGCCCCGAAGGCGGAGCTGTTTGACGAGCAGGGGCAATTGATTGGGGAGCATTTTGCGGGGCCGACGTGGAGACTGAAAGATGGGAGTGAAGTGACGGGAAAGATGGTGGCGAAGCACGATGCGCCGAAGGTTGGCGCGATTCCGTGGTTGCTGGTGGCGGTAACTGGGCATAAAGGTACAGGCGCCTTAGGAGTCGTTACGACGATTCAGCGAGTGAACACGGACGGCGGACTGGCTGATCCGGCAAGAATGTGCGACGCGTCCAAGAATGGCACCGAGAGTGAGAGTTCGTATTCGGCGGATTACTATTTTTATGCGCCGAGGAGTTGATGAGGAGTCTGCGCAGGCATTTGGAAAATCGAAGAGAGATTTCGCTTCACAAGCCGACCGATTCCTCAGACGGAATCGGAAAAGCAAAGCATCGGATTGTTCCGCTTGAAATGGCAGGCGCTTTTTTAGTCGCCAAACGAATCGATCGGCGAATGCGTTTATCGCCTCACCGCACAAACGCTGTCGCAACTCGCGGTTATTCCGGGATGGAGAAGTCGTAGACACGGCCGGAGGCTGAGCCACCGGAGCGGTTTCCGCCGTGCGCGCCGGCCATTGTATTGCCCTGGCCGGTGCCCATGAAGAAGGCGTATTCGCCGGGCTTCAAATCCATATCCAGACTGACTTTGTAGATGCGGATGCCCATGTGCTCCGCGTGGAATGGATGTTCTTTTTCCGATTTGACGCCGGACTTTCCGCCGGTGATGCCGCCAAACGATCCGATCTGAAATTCGCGGTGGTCGCTTTTCTTATTGAGGCTGATCAAAACGTAGTCGGAAGAGTCTGAGCCGTCGGGGACGTAAAAATAAAAAGTGGGGCGGCGCTCGCGGACAATATTTTTTGACACAGGACCGGAGATGGTCGCATCCCAGTGCTGGTTTCTCAGGCCGTTGGTGAAGAAGCTGCCCGCTTTGCCGCCGGCTTTGGTGTTGGTGACGGCCTGGCCCTCAACGAGCGTGAATTTTGCGCCATTCTTCCAATAGATACCGACCTCGGGGGGCGGCAGGTTCGGATCGAGAGTTACAGGGGTGGAAGAGCTGATCACTGTGACCGCTGCAGGCGGAGGCGCCGGATTAATCATGGCTTTGATGACGGCATCGGAAACGTTCGATTCCTTCAGCGTTTTGAGCGCATCGACGCTGGTATCAAAGCTGAAGGAGTCGGCGCCCGTAGCGCTCGCGGTGCGAATCTTTGCAATGACCACGTCGTCGGAAAGGCCCAGTTTGACCATTTCAATGACGTCCTGATTCGAGAAGCGCTTGTGGGAACTTGCGGTGTCCTGAGTCTGAGCCGAAATCACAGACGCAAGGAAAAATGACAAGCAGCTTATCGCAAGAACTTTTCTGACCAGAGACATTGTTGCTCCTGCGGCAGATTCTTGAGGGCTCCGATTAAGTAACCGATATCGGAGCGAAGTATAGCAGGACGTAGATTAGAAAGAAGCGGATCTGGGCCGACCGGCAACGACGGAAACTTATTCGTAGCGGAGGGCTTCGACGGGGTCGAGCTTGGCGGCTTGCATGGCGGGGAGCCAGCCGCTGACGACGCCGACGACGATCAGGATCATCGAAGACAAAAACATGGTCATGACAGAGAGATTGAGGTGAATGTCCACTTTGCCGGATTCGTCTTCGTAAGCAGGGCCGAGGAACGGCAGCGTGCCGATGGCGGTGGTGAGGCCCCAGGAAAGAAGCATGCCGATAGCGCCGGCGGCAAGAGTCATGACGAGCGCTTCCAATAAAAATTGCCAACGAATATGTTTTTTGCGTGCGCCGAGCGCGCGGCGAAGACCGATTTCGCGGACGCGTTCCTCGACGGAGACGAGCATGATATTCATGACGCCGACGCCGCCGATGCCGAGCGTCATCGCGCCGATCATGAAGAGAAGGGCTTCAATGCCGATGGTGATGCCTTCCATGACGGGCTTAAATTCTTCGCGGCCGAACATAGTTATGGCGCGTTTGTCGTTGGGAGAAAAGTGTTGGCGGTTGGCGATGGCGGTGCGGAACTGGACCATAGCGGGCGCTTCGAAAACCGGAGCGATCGGTTCCCAGACCATGACGCTGGAATATTTTGTGTCCCAGAGATCGTTGGCGGAAGTGTACGGAATGAAAGCTGATTCGTCGTCGCAGTTGAAATAGCAACTGTCGGAAAATTTCATGTCCATGGAGCCAATAACCGTGAATGGAACGCCTTTGATGCGGACGGTTTCGCCGAGGGCGGGTTCGCCGCTGAAAAGTTTTTTGCGCAGGCGGGCGCCGAGAAAAATGACGCGGCGGCGTTCGGCGATATCTTCGGGAGAGATCCAGCGGCCGTCGCTTGGGATTTCGTTACGCATTTCGCCGTATTCGGGGTAGACGCCGCGGACAGCGGAATCCGAAAGACGTTCGCCGTAAGAGACGCCCTGGAAACGAACGGTTTCGCGTGTGACACGCTTGACGAGCGGGGATTGCGCTTTGACCCATTCGGCGTCTTCGGCTTCAAAGCGGACGGGTTTTCCGGCGCGTTCGCCGCCAGCTTGTTCGCTGGTAGTGCCGGGCCATGCGACAACGGCGCCCTTGCCGAACACTTCGAAGGTGTACATCAAAACGCTACGGAAGCCGGCTCCATAGCTGAGAAGCAGTGTTACAGCCACGATTCCCCAAGAGATTCCGGACATCGTTAAGAAGCTACGAACGGGATTTCTTCCGAGCGCCGTCCATGCTTGCTTGAAAATTTCCTTGAACATTTAGCCACCTGCCTCGAAGCGGAGGGCTTCGATGGGATCGACGGAAGCGGCGCGGTTGGCCGGGTAAAGAGCAGAAAGAATGGAGATAAGGCCGAGGAGGGCGATGGAGCCGGCGGCGATTTTCCAGCTGGTGAGCATGCCGGTGAAGAAGGGCGGCATGGGAGCGAGATTGACGAGGGCACAAAAACCATACGAAATGATGAGGCCGACGCTACCGCTGATCACGACGACGAAAATTGTTTCGAGGAAAAACTGGCGAAGGATGGATTTACGCGTGGCGCCGAGGGCCATACGGACGCCGATTTCGCGGGTGCGTTCGCGCACGCTGACGAGCATGACGTTCATGACGCTGAGGCCGCCGAGGAACAAAGTGGCGACGCCGACGCAGCCCATGAAGATTTCCATACCGACGATAATCATGCGATTGGCTTGCGCGTTCTTGACGGTATCCCAGATGCCGGCGGCTTCTTCGTCGCGCGGATCGAAACTGTGAAGCCGGGCGAGCGTGCGACGAAGCTGGCGGACACAGTCTTTGTGCGTTTCGAGATTCCAGGGCGCAACGAGGAGACGATCGACCGAGTGCTCGATGGCAGGGGGCTTGTTGGGAAAATCGCGGCGCATGGAGTTGAACGGAATGAAAATCTTGCGAGTGTCGAAGCCGTCGTAGCTTGAATTCTGATCCTTGGGTTTCATCGTTCCGATGACGGTGTAGGGGATGCCATTCATCCAGACGGTTTGGCCAAGAGCTTGTCTTTCGGCGAATAGCTGCTTCTTGACGTCACTGCCGAGGAACGCGACGTTGCGGGCGTCTTCATTGTCCCGGTCGTTGTAAAAGCGGCCCTCAAGTGTGGCGACGCTGCGAATTTCCTGGAATGGCGGGAGCGCGCCAACGATCGGAATCGTACCGCTATTGAAGAGGCTGCGGACCTGAGCGTCGTTGCCGAGTTCGGGCATGACGTATTTGCAGGCAGGAGATTCCTTGGCGACTTGAACGTAATCGTCTTCCTGCCAGCGGATGAGGCGACCTGAACGAGTTCCGCCAGCCTGCATGCTTGTGCGGCCACCGAAAACGATCATCACGTCTTTGCCAAACGTTTCCTGATTTTTCTGGATGCCGTCGCCGAGGCCTTCGCCGGCAGCGACCATGATCGTGATGGATATGATGCCCCAGGCGATGCCGAACATGGTGAGGAGAGTGCGGCGCTTTTGCGCCCACAGAGTCACCAACGTATCGCGAAGTAGTAGGTCACGGAAAGACACGGGGCGGTCTCCGGTTACTGCAGAACGATCTTTTGCTTTTCGGTCAGGCCTGAGACAATTTCGGTTTTGACCCCATTGGAGATACCGAGCTTGACGCTAATTTTCTTTTTGCCGTTGGGGCCCTTGGCGTCGGGAATTTCGACCTGCGCGTTGCGATCTTTGTCATAAATCATGGCGGCTTCGGGGGCCATGATGACGTTCTTCTTTTCTTCGAGAAGAATTTCGGCGTTGGCGCTCATGTTGGCTTTGAGTTCGCCACCGGGATTGGAAATGGAGACGCGGACTTCAAACGTGGTGACGTTGTCTTTTTCTTTTCCGAGTGGAGAGATTTTGGTGACCTTGCCCGTGAATTTCTTGTCCTTGAAGGATTCGACGACGATGCGGGCCGCTTGATTGAGATAGACCTTGCCGATATCGGACTCGTCGACTTTGCCCTGAACGTAGACTTCGCTGACGTCGCCAAGAGTCATGATGGGCGTGGCTTGCGAGCCGAGGATGAGGATGGAGCTGACGGCGTCGCCGATGTTGACGTCGCGGGAAAGAACGAGGCCATCTATAGGGCTAACGATCGTGGAGTTGCGAAGATCTTCGCCAGCGTTGTCGGCGGCGGCTTTTGCCTGGGAGACTTGCGCATCTGCTTTGGCGATTTCGGCTTTAGAAACGACGAGATTATGGACGGCACTGTTTTGTTTGTTGAGGGCGAGCTGATAATTTTTCTCGGCGTCTTCGACGAGGCTTTTGGACATGACGCCGTCTTTGAACATTTGGCGCGCGCGTTCCATGTTGAGCTTGAGGAAAGGAACATCGGGGCCTTCGGCGTCTACCTTGTTGCGCTCGAGAGCAGCTTTGGCGGAATCGCAGGCGGCTTCCGCAGCTTGCAAATTGGCCTGCGCGGCGCGGAGGGCGGCTTCGAGTTGAACTTTGTCGAGCTCGGCGAGAATCTGGCCGACTTTTACGCGATCGCCGTAGTCCACGTAAATCTTTTTGACGATGCCGCTAGCCTTGGATTTGATTTCGGCTTTGGAGAGCGGCTGAATTTTCCCGGTGGCGACGACGACGCGGGCGAGGTCGCCGCGCTCGACATCGGCGAGCTTGGAAGGGTCGATTTCGTGGTTGGGGCTGAGGGCGGCTTTAACGCCGTAGCCTCCACCCAAGAGGATGACGAGGGCGACACTGCCCCAGATAATACGGCGACGACGTTTTTTGCCATTCTTGCCGTTTGTTAGAGCACTGCCATTACTTGCCATTTCGGGACCCCCGCCTGCTGTGAGCTGGCACCTATCGAACAGTACGACCAGCATGTACGAAATGTTCCGTCGTACAGGAACATAGACGAAGGGCGACGGGGTTGGTCTGCGCGGGGTTGGGAGGCCGCTTGAGGAGAGATGACCGAGGCCGGCATGGTACCCATCTTTTTTTGTCAGTATTGATTCTAAGGGAGTTAGAGAGAGCAGTTTTTGTAGTGCTGAATCTAAAGGAGTTGCGGAGTGGCCGGCGGTTCCTATTGATTATGAAGGAGATAGCGCGACAGCAGAGAGGAAGCGAAACGCACAGCCGCGGCTAAATACGTATAAATAGCATACCAATAAACAACGTTAATGGCACTGCGCGGCGAAAAAAACGAGAACGACCGTTGCTCAGCGGGCGGGTTGTGTCGATTGACCCACAAGCGGTTTCGGGAGAACATCTTGCGTTTGGCTGGGGGATAAAAGAATGGATTTGGGACTGAAGGGGCGCGTGGCGATTGTGGCGGCGGCGAGCACTGGGCTGGGCCGAGCGGTGGCCCGGGAATTGTCCAAGGAAGGAGCGAAAGTGGCGATCTGCGCGAGAACGGCGCAAGCGCTGGCAAAGACTGCAGAGGAGATCAAGGGCGAGACGGGCGGCGAGGTCCTGCACCAAGCTGTGGATGTCCGGAATGAGGCCCAGGTAAGCCATTTCGTGTCGGCGGTGGAGACGCGGTTTGGGAAGATAGATATATGCGTCACGAATTCGGGCGGGCCTCCGTCTAAATTGTTTGCCGATACGCGAACCGAAGATTGGCGTGACGCAGTTGACCTTTTGTTGTTAAGCACCGTACATTTTGCGCGGGAAACGCTGCCCAGGATGCAGAAGAACGGTTGGGGGAGATTTATCACGATCACTTCAACGACCGTAAAGCAGCCCGTGGATGGATTGTTGCTTTCAAACTCTATTCGATCGGCGGTAACGGGCCTTGGGAAGACACTGGCGAGCGAATACGCGCGATACGGAATTACAGTGAACAACGTTTGCCCGGGATATACGGCGACGGACCGGTTGAGCGAACTTTCCGAGGCGGTGGCGGCGCGAAACAAATTGAGCGTCGAGGAAGTTGTGGACGGATGGAAGAAACAGATTCCAGCGGGAAGATTGGGGACGCCGGAGGAGTTTGCGGCGGTCGTGACCTTTCTGGCGTCGGAGCGAGCGGCTTACGTGAATGGGACATCGATTGCGATTGACGGTGGAATCGTGCGTAGCCTGCTGTAGAAGATGAAGCGAAGAGAGACTTTTGCGCGCGATAAATTAGAATGAGTCATCAACTAACGATTACGGTGCATCCGGATCTGTACGCGATATGCCGGCTAGGTTCTGGTGACACAGTGCCCGCGTGGGCTGCGGGCGAACAGTTCGTAACGATAAGCAGGACAAAGAACGAGCTCTCGATCGTGTGTGAAGATTCGAAAGTGCCGCACGAAGCGCACGCCGAGCGCAAGCGGCGGTTGATGCAGGTGGAGGGAACGCTGGCATTTAGTTTGACGGGGATACTAGCGGCGATTGCGGCGCCGCTGGCGGAAGCGCAGGTGAGCATTTTTGCGGTGTCAACGTACGACACGGATTATTTGCTGGTTTCGGAAGGCGAACTGGAGAGGGCGGTCAGCGCGCTCGAAGCGGCGGGCCATGTGGTGCGAAGAAAGAATTAAGGCCAAGGCTCTAAATGCAGCGACTACAAGGAGACGGAATGTCGAAAAAGTGGATGAGTGCGGTGCGAGCGGCGTTTGCGTGTGCCGTGTTGCTCACGATAGCGGGCGCGATGCGAGCGGACGAGCCGTTTGCGCGGAGCAAAGACTATGATTTGCAACATTCGAAGATCGTGCTGAAATTCGATCTCACGCAGAAAAAGGTTATTGGAGATGTGACGCACACGTTGAGCATTTTGAAGGAAGGCACGGAACAAATCTGGTTTGACTCGGTTGGATTGACGATTCAGAGCGTGACGGTGAACAAGGAGGCGGCGAAATTCGAATCGAAGGATGGACGGCTGACAGTGCCGCTGGCAAGTGCGGCGAAGGCCGGACAGAAGTTCAATGTTGAGATTCAGTACGAAGGCAAACCGACAAAGGGTTTGTATTTCATTTTGCCCGATAAAGATTACCCGGATCGGCCGAAAGAGATATGGACACAAGGCGAATCGGAAGATACGCGGTACTACTTGCCGACATACGACTATCCCAACGACAGGTTGACGACAGAAACGATTTTGACCGTACCGGCGGCGTGGATCACGGTGGCGAATGGAAAGTTGATGGGAGTGACGGACGCAGGGAACGGCAATAAGACGTGGACCTGGAGGGAAAATCTGCCGAGCTCGACGTATTTGATTACGGTGGTGGCGGGGGAATTTGATGAATTGAAAGAGACGTGGCGCGGGATGCCGGTGACGTACTATGCGCCGAAGGGGCGCGGCGACCGGTTGAAAGTGAATTACGGACGCACGCCACAGATGCTGGAATTTTTCAGCAAACGGCTGGGCGTGGACTATCCGTGGGAAAAGTATGCGCAATCGATGGTGGACGATTTTGTCGCCGGCGGAATGGAAAATTCCAGCGCGACGACGAATACGAGCACGTCGCTGACACATGAAAAACTCGCACATGAATATACGACGGGTGAAGAT
>Ga0247666_1000055_pt1 | contig 60834 bp, 57 predicted proteins | sample CNK07_metaG_FD_183025 | JGI IMG/M metagenome (GOLD analysis project Ga0247666, IMG submission 183025) | Soil microbial communities from Purdue University Martell Research Forest, Indiana, United States - CNK07 | ecosystem: Environmental > Terrestrial > Soil > Temperate forest > Bulk soil...
GACCAGCATCAAGTATCATCTCATCATCGGCTACACGCTGTGTCTCGGGGGCTGGCAGTTTCGGATAGCTTTGTACTTCGGCAATCAGGTCTGCGTCCCAATCTACAAGTCGCGTCTTGGCAGTACTATCCGTACTGGTCGCAACAACGCCATCTTGAGGCAGGTAGAATACAAAGCTTCCTTGCTTCGCTTTTTCCTCAGCACGAGAAAGTATTTGCCTCGCTACATCCAGCTCGGTATCGTCGTATCTACTTTTTCCCACCTTTTGACCTTTGGCGACTAAGAACGTGTCGGCCATAGCTCCACCTATAGCGATAAAATCGGCTAACTCAATAAATTTGTTGAGAACATCGATCTTGTCGGCAATTTTTGCGCCGCCAATAATAGCGGCAAGTGGACGTTTAGGATTGCTCATGACGTTCGTAATCGTATCCACTTCTCTCTCCAGTAGGAGTCCGGCTACACTCGGTAAATGGCGTGTGATAGCATCGGTACTGGCATGCGCACGATGCACAACACCGAAACCATCTTGTACAAATACTTCACCCAGTGTAGCAAGCTTTGCGGCAAATGCCTCATCGTTCTGCTCTTCTTCGGGATGGAATCGCAAGTTCTCAAGCAGGAGAATCTGTCGTGGCTGCAACGCTGCAACGACTGCCTCTACTTCTGCACCGATACAATCCGATACAAATTGGACTTCTTGGCCGAGGACTTCGCTAAGGCGCTTGGCTACTGGCTTGAGGCTATATGCTTTATCTGGTTTGCCGTCCGGACGTCCCAGATGAGAGCATATGACGAGTCGTACGTTTTTTTCTAGCAAGGCCTGGATGGTAGAGATTGACTGGGTTATCCGAAAGTCACCAGTAATAACTCCATCTTCTACAGGCACATTGTAATCAGCGCGCATAAGGACTCGCTTATCCTGTAAATCGATATCGTGAATTGTCTTCTTCGTAAACATAGATGATTCCCCTTACGCTCTTACCAGTATAGCGTATATCTCGCCCGGAATGAGCTATTCGAGGATACGTACTTTGATAGTATCTGTCGTGCCGACTACCCCCGGATAGCGTCCGGAAACGGTTACGACGACATCACCCGAGTGGAGCACATGATTCGCAAGTAACCAATCTGTGAGCCGTTCTGCCGCATCACGGTGTATGGGGCGTACATAATTCTTGGTACCATATACTATAGCTAGCTGCTGTGCTGTCCGCATTTCATCCGTGACGGCAACAAGCATCGTTTCGGGACGACGGGAAGCAATTTGCATCGCAGTTGTACCAGATTTCGTCTCAGCGACAATAGCCTTCGCCCTAATGCCTTCGGCGAGACTAATGATGCCATTAGAGATAGCATTCTGCATACTACGCTCACGCTCTAATTGGACTATCGACTTTAGCTCCGAAGCGTGGCGCTCTGTGTATAGGATGACTCGCTTCATCATCCGAACCGCCTCAATAGGGTATTTCCCATTGGCTGTTTCATCGCTGAGCATGACACAGTCGGCACCAACAAACACAGCAGTTGCAACGTCCGATACTTCAGCACGAGTCGGTTCTGGCATTTCGGTCATGCTAATAAGCATCTGGGTGGCAACAATAGTGGGTTTAGCATACTGCAGCCCGAGAGCAATGATGCGGCGTTGAACCACTGGCACGCTCTCTGGAGGAGTCTCCACAGCCAAGTCTCCACGCGCAACCATCACTGCATCAGTAGTCTGTATAATTGCCTCAATGTTATCTACGGCAGCCTTGGTCTCAATCTTGGCAATAATCTTGCCTGGATGTTTTCGCTTCCGTAGGATATAACGTAAGTTCTCGATATCTTGCGCAGTCTGCACGAAGCTGGTTGCTACATAGTCAAAATCTTTCGTAGCGCCATAGGCAATATCTTCTAAGTCTTTTTTGGTCAGAATATCGCCACCAAAATCGGTGTCTGGCAGATTCATCCCTTTCCGTTTAATAAGCATGCCATCGTTGTGAGCATGAGCATGCACGATGCCGTCTTCAACTTTCGTAATTTCAAAACGTACGCGACCATCGAAGACGTACAGCCGTTCGCCAGGCTTCACTTTCATGCTGAGATCATACTGCATGGGAATATGCCCGCTAGCTGGCCACAAGGCTTTATAGCCAAACGTGACCTTGTCACCGGCCTTGATCTCAATAATGCCGTCGAAATCACCGAGCCGAACCTTCGGTCCCTGTAAGTCCTGAATAATAGCTACTGGTTTTCCTAGCTCGGCAGCTGCCTTACGGATCCAAGGAATTTGGCGATCGCGCTCTTCAAAGGTGCCATGGCTAAAGTTAAGGCGCAACCCATTAACCCCTGATGCGATGAGGGCGTGAATCTTCTCATAGCTATCGGTTGCCGGTCCAACGGTAGCTATAATCTTCGTGCGTTTCAAATGCTCAATGGACAATTTGATGTCCCTTCAGTCTGCATACCTCTACTCCTTGGTTTCATTATACACCTGAGATGTACCGTGCACATGTTGGTGATGCGTCAATAAGTATTCAATACCGGCAACTACTAAGACAACCGACAAGCTACAGATAGTAATGAAAAAATCTTGTAGCAAATTGTTGCCGCGTACATGCGACACGAGCTCAATCAGACTGCCGAGTCCAAAGCCTAGCCAACATAAAGCCGTGGCGACGAATAACGCCTGTATTGGACGAGCAACGCGGGCAGTACGTATAGCTCTGGCAACCAATATGAGTCCTATAAGCAGGCAAATGACTGAGGCTATGCTCATAAACCCATGTGCAACGACGCCCGGATTGTGCAACAATGGGCCGCAGGTTTTGGCTTGGGGATCACATGACAGAGGGATAAGTGCAGCACCTGCCACAAAGACACCAAAAATCACATAACATGCCACAGCAGCAATAAGCGTGGAGGAATGCTTACGGCTGCGCAGTTGCAGTAGACCAACACTAGCGATCAATAGCCCAGTCAAAACATCGAGTAAGACAAACAGCCAATCATAGGGTTGGTGCGGCGCCTCCAGTTGGCTTGCAAGAGCATGTCGGCTGAGCAAGGGATTTAGAAAAAATGCGAGAGGCCAAGAATTATACAACAGCGCTGCCAGGCTACCAATCCATACCGCAGGTAAGGCTATGAATCGTTTTACTCTATAAAACATACTTCCATAATATCAGTCTAGGGGTCATCGTGAGAAGAGAGTCGTCGCATGAGATCATAGTCAGGCTACTTTGCCGAACGGACAGAATCAAAACAAAATTTCCGAGCGAAAGCCCTTGTCGACTTCTGTAGTGCATACGCTTTTTTAGCTTGAGCGAGCACCTTCCATTCTTGCTCTCCGTTCAGTAGCCAAGGCTCTCGCATATTGCGCTACATTTCTCAAGTCAATTACTCAAGAACACCTTGAACCTCTGGCATCATAGCGGTCATGCATTATCGTGAGCTAGTCAAGTTTGCAGATCACTTACCCGATAATACTTTGTTGCTTATCATTTATGACCAAGGCTTGCGCATCATTCAGCAGTGCTATTTTGTAACCGTCAGCTTGCAGCTTGGCAGCGATGCCTGAGATGACTGATGTAAATTTGGCGTTGTCGGCATGCGGCACCACCACCGTCTCAGTGAGGGCCAAGCCGCCATATATAGCCTCTGGAGCATCATTAGGATCATCGGCAATTCGAAATGCTTTAACGTAGGTCCAGCGATGATAGCGCCCGCACTACCACCTCCATAGACGAGACCTTTTACAACTAGTTCCTTCAGAATTGCATCTATGCCCGTATCTTTAAGTAGCCAACGAAGATAAAAGCTATTACCACCCCCAAACCAAACAATATCTTTGGTACGCAACATAGCTTTGATGAGCGCTGGTCGCTTGTTGTATTCTCTGAGATCAACGAGCTCAACCGCAAAGCCGTGACTCTGGATGGCTGCACGGTTTATATAGACCCAAGCTCGTTCAGCTTCACCATAAGTATCGGCCGCATTCTCGATAAGCGCCAAGCTTATAGTGCTGGGCTCTTTGCCAATCAATCGAGCCAATTCGACACTCTGCGAATCAGAGATAGCCAGTGATGAGAGAAATAATTTCATACTAGAATCAACTTACTGCGTTAGCAGCGCCTGGTCAATCGCTGTAGTCAATACTGGTATCCAGAGCAGGTATCCTTTCGTGTTCGGATGAAACTTATCAACAGCGAATAAATCTGGGTGGGCACGAAATGTAGGGCCGGTCTTCTCGGCAATTGGTGCGAACGTAACGTGCTGCTGCGCCACAAGCTGTTGAATAGTCTTGTTCAAAGTTTTTGTACGAATGCCAGCGAGCCAGCGCGTAGGCTGCGGAAACCTAGGAACACTGCCCATATCCGGTGAACCGGTCAATATAATCTTTACCGTGCTATTGGCCTTGCGCAGGGCTACAATTGTGCTGCTTAGGCTTGCGCGTACTCCGCCAGAACTAGTAAGGTGCGTAACATCATTCGCACCAACTGCTATAAGTACAAGGTCAGGCTTAAACATGACTGCTTGTTTGAGCTGGGTAGTGGTGATGTCTGCTGCACGAGAGCCAGATATCGCAAAATTCACCCAAGTCACTTGGTGTGTCCCAGCCAAGTACTGCGCCGTGGCAACCACGTAGCCCTGATCATAGCTACCCCCCTGGGAAACGGCAGTGCTGTCTCCTAAAACCACGTAGCGTAAGCTTGGCCCCTTGCCAATAGTCTGTGGCGTTCGGGATATCGCAGGCGCGGGAATCGGCATGCCGTTGTATAGTACCCACAGAAGTTCGACGATAACGAATGTGATCACAGCCACTAGGAGAAGTAGTGCTATCATGATGCCTTTTTTAGAAACCCAGTGCATATTCATTCACTAGCTCTATACTACACCTTAGTGCTTGCTCTTTGGTATACGGCGAATCATTAGACTTTCGGTATAGCGGTAGTATAATCGATCGCTTGCGTCTCCTTACCTAACATTACCGTGCCTCGCCTTCAAACCCCTGGCGGACGGCTCGTACGCAGACGCATATGGGAGGCCTATGCAAGCATAAGCGCCCCTGGTGCGTAGCACGGTGACCATGGGAGGATCGAGTCGTTTGCTCAAGATTGCATTCAACAGTGATAGCAATAACAGTACAATTGCTGGACCCAAGCTGCTATAACTGCATACAAACCTATCCAAAATCGAATCAGGTGGCGTGATGTTTCATGGCGTGATTGTAAATAGCCGCACATACAACTCTTAGCTCATCCTGCGGCAAATACAATGAATGAGGCGCATCTATAAAAAGAGTATTCTCGTATCTCCCTGCGTCTGCAAAGGCGACAGTATTCCAGTCATTATTTGCTGCCACAATTTGGAGTCGGCCTTTACTCGTTTGCTCCAAAACCTTTTCGGCAAAGCCTTCGGAGAGACTGTCTACTTCAGTAAAATATGCTGGCGAGATAATGACATCAGCTGTTGCCTTCCCTTTTTTGCGCAAATCCTGCTCACCATCGGTTGCAAAAGAGAAACTAGGGAAGGAAAACTCGCCTTCCAATCGCTTTAGCCTATCTAAGAATACCGCTTGTCGCACGCCTGTCGCTGGAGTTGGTAATGGTGGCGCAATAGCAATGACCTGGGTCTGCCCCGGTGGGCGTTTTTCGATACACTCCATACCAGCGGCAATGCCAATACTATGTGAGATGATGAGCAATTTTTCCTCTGGACTGGTTGCGCCTAAAATCATTTCCGCTTGGGCGAGTGGGGAGATTACGGTTAGACGATCACCCACAAATTGGGCTCCATCAACAAGCTGTATAGCTGCATCATCACCGAACATCTCACTCAGCTCTACGAACGGTGCAAAGTTAGCGGCCCTACAACCCAAACCCGTAACCATAGCCACATTTCTATCCACAGCTTCTAAAGGAGAACTCATATTTCAATTTCCAACATTAGAGTTTATTATTGCGCGAGACGTGTGGTCATCACTGCGGCACCGCCCACAAAGCCAGCACCCGCAACACTGGATAAAAATTGACCACCTGGTTTAAATCCACCTTCGTTCGCTATGGTTGCAAGAGCCATAAGGACTGAAGCAGAAGACGTATTACCATACCGCTCAACTGTACGAACTCGCTTTCCGACGGGAACACCAAGCTTGTTGTTGAGGTCATCGACCATGAGGCCATTCGCTTGGTGTGGCACGAAATGACTAACCTGTTCCCAAGCTACGCCAGCCCCAGGATTGCGGGGGTCATACATGCCCGCTTGCTCTGCCACCAGAAGTGTTGAACGGAACATTATAGCACCCGCTGCATCGGCTACCGCTCTGCCGTCCGTCATCGTAAGAAATGCTTGTCTGTCAGGCGCCCGCATTCCCCCCTCGGGACAGGAGATATACATCGGGTCGGCAGTCTCAGGATGTGTTAACGATACAAATTGGGGCCTGCGAGTATTCGGCTGGGCCTGCACAATTGCAGCACCCGCACCGTCGGCAAATAAAGGCAGTGTCTTTCTGTCTCCTGGGTTTGTCATCTTAGAGAGAACTTCTGATCCAATAACAAGCACGCGCGCTGATTCGTCTGAGCCAACTAATGCCGAAGCGATCTCTAGGCCCTTTACACTTCCAGCGCATGCAGCACTAAAGTCAATTGCATTACAGGACTCGCTCGCTCCAAGTTGGCCATGAGTAATACTTGCAACGCTCGGAGTTGCATAGTCAGGTGTTATGGTCCCAACAAGAATCGCCGTTAGTTGAGACGCGTCAAGCCCGGCACTATCTAGCGCGAGACGCCCAGCCTCTGTGGCGAGATCTGAAGTATATTGATCAGCCTCTGCCCAATGCCTTGTTTGTATACCAGTACGGCTTTCTACCCAACCAGGGTCAATCGGTACTGTAGCTAATTCTGCAAGCTCTACATTTGTAATGCATCGGTTCGGAAGCGCAAGACCCAGTCCTGTAATAGTGGGATTAATACCGAACTCAAGCTGCTGTACCATTCAATAACCCTATATTTTAGTAGCCCCGCTCGTCATATTTTTTGGGACAAGATTTCATCTTACAAAACCGACATGCCCGTGTCAAACAGAATGTATATAACACCAATAAAAGCGGCCTTTGCCCTATTACTTCACTATTCGGTGATCTAAAGTAGCATGTGCTTGGGGGCCAAGCTAGATCCGAATTCGGTCTGAAGAACAAAACTGAAAAAGCCATAGATTCTGGGGTATCACACGCAGTTTCTTGACCTAAGCTAATATCGCAGCAGGACAAGCAGCTGCCGTAGGGTGAGTTTCATACTGTGCAGCCACAGGCCTCTATAGACACTTCTCTGACTCGTATGAAACACTGGTAACGTAGACATGGGGGGCAACCTGCTTGTAAATTTAGTCACGTACAAGAATATAGGATTGTCCCACTTTAGTTTAATGAGACCTATGGACTCCCAGTATATTGCATGCACCTATCCAGGCTATATGCCGGGGATAGCAGCTAGTGCCTCAGCTTCAGTCTCTTCCTCACGGGCAAGATCAGTGGCTGATGGCTTATGTACCTTCAGGATGATTACAGCAACCAAGCTTGCGGCAACCGTAAATAGGACAGCAACCATGAAGCCACGCTGAAATCCGTGCAGTAGAGCCGTTGGCACAGCTGCAGGGCTTCCATGAGCGGCGACCACATCGTGTTTAGTTGTTGCTGTCGATACAACAGCGAGTACAGCCAATCCAAGTGCACCACCGACCTGCTGGGCAGTATTCAAGAGGCCTGAAACGAGGCCTGACTCCTCATGGGATACGCCACTAGTTGTGACCATAGTAGTGGTCACAAATACTGCGGCCATACCAGCTGACATAAGCGCAATACCCGGTAAGATGTCAGACCAATAGTTGGCATGCAGGGGAACGCGAGCAAAAAAAGCTAAGCCCGCACCAACAATCAGAGGTGCAATCATCAGAATAATTTTTGCATTCAACTTAGCGAGCTTCTGCGATAGAACACCAGCAATAACAATGAGGATTAGTGTAAATGGCAGATCGGCCACGCCGGTCATCGTTGGCGAGTAATGCAAGATTTGTTGCAAATAGATCGAAAGGTAAAAGAACATACCGAACAACGCCGCGGGCATAAAGAGCTGAATGAGCGTACCACCCGTTACATTACGTCGCTTGAAGACACTAAGTTTAATCAAAGGGTGTCGTCTACGTGCTTCGTTCACAATGAAGACTGCCATTAAGGCTATAGAAAGGGCGAATGTCCCAAGCGTGATACCACTTCCCCAGCCCTTTTGTGGAGCCTGTGCTAATGCATATACCAAACTCATAAGACTACCCGTAACCGTGATTGCCCCCGTAAAATCAATGGACTGTTTCTGCTGGGGCGTACTCTTTGGCACAAAACGCATAGCCATCAATACCACACCTATAGCGATGGGTACGTTAATAAAGAATATCCAACGCCAATTGACATATTGTGTGAGTACCCCACCGAGTAACAATCCTACCGCCCCACCACCGCCAGAAATCATACTCCAAATGCCAAGGGCTTTATTACGCTCAGGACCCTCTTTAAAAATAGTTAATACAAGCGACAAAGCTGCAGGGGCTAGTAGTGCACCCCCTAGACCCTGTAACGCTCGAAAGACGATAAGCATCGTCGGATTTTGCGAAAACCCAGCTACTAGTGAAGAGGCAGCAAATAATGTAACGCCTGCAAGAAACAGCTTACGACGCCCAAATAGGTCGGCCAAACGACCACCAAGTAGCAAGAAACCACCGAACACCAGGGCGTAGGCCGTCACTATCCACTGCAATTGTGACGCTGTTGCGAATCCAAGCGCTTTTTCAATAGCTGGTAAGGCGACATTCACAATCGTAGCATCGAGAATTACCATAAACTGAGCTGCAGCAAGCACTGCAAGCGCCAGACCTTTATGCTTTATCTTTTCAATCATGGTTCTGTTTCCTGTTTACCATTTAATTAGTTGACGTCATAAAGTATTATACGCGAATACTTGATGATATCAACTATTTTCTAAAAACATGTTATACTCACGGTAGGAATGGCAACTTCTGATCAACAATTATGTCAAGATTTGTTCCAGCTCCTGGATCAGGTAAAATTACAGCTGCTTCACCTTGCCGAGGCACAAGGCCTTACGAGCACGCAGCTATTTGCTATCTACTCCATTGATCATCATGGTGAGCTAGCCATGCACCAAGCTGCCGAAATACTACATTGTGATGCTTCTAATATAACCGGCATTGTAGACAGACTAGTCATGCAAAACCTAGTCGAGCGTCGTGAAAGACCTCTTGATCGACGAACGAAGATACTGGTACTTACCGATAAAGGACGTCGGATCGTACAGTCAGTAAAGGATGCACTCCCTGACAGGCTTGGCTGTGCATTCATTACCTCCAGTGAACGTATCACCCTCCATACTATTATCCAAAAACTCTGTAGGTAGGCACTCACGAAACTTTTAGCTACTGTCGAGCCGGCTACATTGGTTCACACACCTGTGCTGACAGATGAAGATGACAATCCCAACGAATATACTAGATAGTATTCATAGAAATAGGCCGCAAATAACCTCTTTTGAAGTTGTCAGCTTCAGGAGCGAGTGCTACATACATTGTGACATGCATGGCAGCACAGCGCTTAAACAATATCACCCCTATAAATACCGCCATGTCACGACACCAAGGAAAACCAGACTCAATACTACGACCGAAAAAACTTGTACTGACACGGCCATTGTATAGCTTGCGGCTGTGTTTCCGGATCGCTTCTTAGCCGGATTTACGCTTGTCCTCGCTGTTGAAGGACTCCTCTTTTTTGCTGTCATAACCCTGTCTGCGCTTACTTATTAACCGAGATCGTTTTACCATTTTCAGGGTTCATAGCCGCAACTATGAGTCGACCGTTTACATCCTTTGCGATAGTGTAACCTGTACCGTTAGCACCACAACCAGTGGGACAATTGGGTGACTGAGGATCTTTGGGAATTGATACGACATACTTGCCATTGGTGGTTAAAACAGCCAAATCTACTAAGCCCGTACAAGTTGCGGTAGCTGTATTACAAACCTCTGTGGGCGTGGTTGAAATGGCTACAGCCCCAGTACGAGCTCCAACTGTTGGTAACACGCCATTATTGTCCAATATGTATTGGTACGTCCCGTTAATGATGGTATTTACATCGGCAGAACGCTGAGAATTACGCGTATCACCTAGGTTCTTACCCGGATTAATGGCAATAATAACAATACCGGCAAGGATTGCAATGATTGCCACGACAAGCAGGACTTCCAACAGCGTGAAGCCTTTTTGCATATTTTGTTTACTACTGATGTGTAACATGAAGCCCACCCCTTCTTATGTTTCTATAGCTTAGTCTTTTTAAGTTTACTTACATTACTTCCTGCCAAGAGGTAATGCTTATGCTAGACGTATTGATTGTAGCATAGGTTTGCACTTTTTTGACTACATTATTTACCGTACCCGTAGCAAAGATGCTGCGAGTGCTCGGGGCGGTAACTGTCACGGTATATGTGCAGGTACCTTGTCCGAGTGTCAATGTATTTGACCCGCTGAAAGCAACATTATCGTGAACTTGCTGTAACGCTTCCTCGGCACATGCAATCGCTTGGGCGCGCGCCTGCTTAGATTGCTGCTCTATCAGGGTGCTGCGTTGACTATCGGTTCCGCTTGCGAGCAATACCAAAGCGATGGCAGTTGCCGCAGCACCTACGATCAGCACAGTTAGTAGAGCTACGTAACCAGATTCACGTCCGCTTACCATGCGACCTCCGCCGTACCGGTAAATAGCTTCTGATAATCGTATTCATTCTTACTACTCGGATTTACTCGGGAGAGAAAAAAACTAATTTGAATGGTGCCGGGCGTCGAAGCACGGGAGAGATTCTTAAATGTCAGATTACTAACCTGCACTTTGCCGTTCGTAAGGGGCACAGGGGTCCCGCTACCCTCTTTCACTTGAATGGTGCCAGGTATAACGGCTGCCCCGGCAGGAGCACTGATCATGGCATACATCGAAAACTCCGCGTTATTCGAGGTACCTGAGAAAGATGCCGGCCAAGTGCCAAAGGTCTGCGAACCAAACATTTGCTGGTTCGCGATACCTGTATGGTTACGCAAATTATCGTCCACGAGGGAAGAACCATTTGCATTATATGCCAACCAATATGTCTGCCCGGCTGTGACGCTTACCGTAGGAATAGTGAAGGCATTCCAGGAGCTAGGGATGAGTGTGGTGCTTGGGCTACTTGCAAGCAAGGTTGAAGGTGAAGCTACACCACTGTAGATAGCCATCTGCCCTTGATTGTTTGGACTAGCGGGAACGGTCGAACAAGTCAGCGCATAAATCGTAGAGATTGTGCCTGTGGCAGTAGCAACAAATTTAACGGCATTTATCGTATTGCTATTCTGTATGCCATTTGTACCTCCGTCAGAGGTGTAGCCGAGCGGTGTACTAGAAGAGTCGATCATAGCATACATCGAAAATTCATTATTCTGAGAAGTACCCGACCATGATGCCGGCCAAGTGCCAAAGGTCTGACCAGTGAACATTGCCTGATTAGTGGTACCCGTATGGAACCGCAAATCATTATTAGCGCTACTAAGCCCATTCGCATTATATGCCAACCAATATGTCTGCCCGGCTGTGACGCTTACCGTAGGAATAGTGAAGGCATTCCAGGAGCTAGGGATGAGTGTGGTGCTTGGGCTACTTGCAAGCAAGGTTGAAGGTGAAGCTACACCACTGTAGATAGCCATCTGCCCTTGATTGTTTGGACTAGCGCCAATTGTTGGCCCTACTAACGAATACAAAGTAGAAATCGTGCCAGTGGTAGTTGCGACAAATTTAGTAGCGTTCATAAAATTATTATCTGAAACGTCTGTACTACCGCCATCAGAACTATATCCTAATGGAGTACCGCTTAAGTTAAACACTGTTGGGCTTAAACTGCTTGTAGGCACTGCTAGAGTCAAGGATGGTCCGGCAATTCCCGTAGCAGGCGCTGTAATAGAGCTGGCATTATGGATAGTTTGTGTTATGTAGTCCATGAGAGCAGTCCCTTGGTCGTTCACCTCAAGTATGGTCTGATTTTTTACACGAGCGTCAACAACAGTACCAAAAAATGCAGTCACCGCGGTCAGTACCGCACCCACGATTGCAACGTATACGAGCAATTCGATAAGCGTATAGCCGCTTTGCTTGCCATTCTTTGGTTGTCGTATGGTCATTGTCATGCTAATTCCTAGTAAAGGTTAAGAATCGCTGAGTCGTGGAGATACTACTGCCCACTACCGTATCCAACGAGCTATTGTAGGCCACGCCATTCACCGTACTGGTCGTACCGGTAACATCGACCGTCTTTGTTAGTGCCATGGCAGCCGGATTAGTAATATTGACTACTTGAAATTCGCCGGTAGTACTCGCAGTGCCGAGAAATGCATACTGATTAGTAACATCCACATCGATGTCCTGCACCGCACCAGCAGCCGTAAAGGTGCCAAGCCGCGCGGGCGCCGTCGGCGTGGTGATATTCACTGCATCAAGTGTAGTGCCCACCCCCAAGAGAACTGTATTGCCGAAACCCATCACCGTTGATGCAGCGCCATTGGGAGCCGTTGGGTTATAGGTAGCAGCCAGTGTTGGACTCGCAGGCGTGGTGACGTTAATTACGAGCATTTCTTGGGTCACAGAGCTGGTAGCCACATAGGCATAGCTGCCTGAAACCCATACTTCGTTCATCTGGATGTCGTTATTATATCCACCAACAACAGTGGGTGCCGTGGGGCTGGTGACATTGACCACTGTGAACTCATTAGCGCCAGCAGTGGCACTTGCAGCACGAACCACATACGCGTAGTTACCACTGACAAACACGCCCCGCGCCGCAACCGTACCGACTAAGCTAACGCTCGACTTAAGGACGGGTGCCGTCGGCGTGCTTATGTCGATAATCTCCAATGAAGTTGTATTGGTACCAGTCGTGACGTAGGCGTAGTTACCACTGACAATAATATTAGTAGGCGTGTTGGTGAACGAGGTTGTGCTGACGAGACTCGGAGCAGCTGGGTTCGAGATATCGATAACCACAAAGTTGCTGGTAGCAGCGTTCAGCACCTCATACGCATATTTACCTTGAGTGGCCACGTGGACACCAGCCGTGGTCGGATTGGTGCTGCCAGCAACTATGGCATTGCTCCAGAGCTTGGTGGCTGCAGCCCAGTTCGCCAGTTGACTCGTTAATGTTACACTGCCAGTACCGCTAGCTTGCGGCCAGCTAACGGTGCTGGTAATTGCCTTACGGTTAGCGCTAGTAGTAGCGACTGTCACCTGTCGGGTATAGATTCCGGAAGTATCTGAAGTGCCCGAAAACACCCATTGGCTACCTATCTGCGCCAACCCATAGCTCGTTGAGACAATATTCATGTAGAAAGAGAGCTTGCCACTCGCAGCCGCAGCGTTAGCCGCGAAAGGATTCGGGGCTGGATAACCGGTTGTTACATGATACGCCGATGACCCGCCAGAGCTCGAAGCAGCAAACTGCGTGCTCCCATCTTCACTCAAACCTATCCAATAAGTAGTACTCGAGGAAACGGTGACACCAGTTATAGCAAACGTATTCCAACTATTGGGGGAAGCGATTTGAATGGCGCTCAGTCCTAGTCGCACACCTGGCGTGCCACTCGAATCGGCGTAGATCGCAGCCTGGACATGCTGATTCGTTACGTCAACGGTCTTGATATAGATAGAGACCGAACTTACTGTACCGCCGGCTACGCCGGTAGTAACTTTATAGGCACTGGTACCATTGGCATTATTGTCAAAACTGCTCTCTACAGCTGCGTCACCAGCAGTAGTAGTACTATCAACGAGATTTGCATAGGATGCGGCGGCCATATTACGCGTTGCGTCAATTCCCTCTTCAGCCAGAAGCGTGGCTCGAGCCCGATCGCCAGAGCTTGCCGTTGAGCTTCGTCCATACACAATTGCTCCTATCAATCCTGTTGTCAAAAGCCCAAAAACAGCCGCGGCCAATAATACCTCGACTACTGAAAAACCCTGCTGATCCTTAATAGGTGACCACGCCTTTAGCATTGATTGTAACCGTCCTAGTATCATTAGTTGTACTGGTAAGCGTTACTGCACCAGTGGCATTCGGAGTTGCACTAAGCTTAGCAAACTGGACTTCGCTTAAGCCGCTAGGTGTCACTGAACCTGGAATACTCACTGTTTCGTCAAAGGCTGTATTGCGAGAGGCAAAGCTCGTCCCCTGAAATAAAGTAATGGTCGATGATTGTATTTCGACGCTCCAGGCATTGTCGTAATCCACTGCGCGAGCATAGGTCTCAGCACGGCGTAATGTCATAGCCAGATTTTGCCCTGCTAAATCTAAATCATTACGCCTCACAAATGATTGATATACCGGCAACGACATACCCGTAATCATGCTAATGATAACCACTGATAAAAGTAGCTCAACAAGCGTAAATCCTGCCTGTCGGGAATCCATCATTTATTAATCCCTCCTAGCAGACTATAGATAGGCAATAACACGGATATCGCTACGAGCAATACACCACCCGCCACAAATAATAGCAACACTGGCTCCATAAGTGTTTCTAGATTCTCGGTTGTGATGTCTGACTTCTCGTCATATGTCCGGCCAACCACGAGTAAAACGTCGCTCAAAGAGCCAGAACGCTCGCCAGCGATAATCATCTGTTGTACCGAACCCGGCAGTAGTTTGACGCTCTTTTTGTATCGATGCATCGAGTCCTTGATGCTATAGCCATCGTCCAGCGATCTCACCAAGTAGCGACAAAACACTTGGTATTCTCGCGTAGTCGAAGCGCCAGCAAGTAGCGCTATTGACTGCGTAATTGGCAAGCCAGCCCTCAGCAGCGTACCGAGCAGGTAACCAAACTGCGCGACTTCCACCTCGCGGAGCAGCCGACCAATACCAGGCGTCGCAAACAATATACGCTGACCTATCCACTTTGTCTTTGGTAAGGCAAACAACACATAAAGAATGATGCCGCATACCAATACAAACAATGGCACCGCTATAGCACCATGATGCTTTAGAAATAGACCGAAGCCAATCATAACCCTAGAAATGAAAGGTAGCTTAACATGCAATTGGCTAAATGTTTGGCTTAATTTCGGCAACAGAAACCAGGCCACCCCTAAACCTACGAGTAAGGTTACCGTTAACACGAACGAGGGATATAACAATGCCGAGCGAATCTTGGATTGAAAAACGTGTCGCTTTTCTTCCTGTCGTGCTGCAAGTTGCAAGTTTTCGACTAAGTGACCAGAGTCTTCGCCAAGCTGCACCAATGCTAACGTCTGTTTGCTGACAAGACCCGAACGCTCTATGGCATCTGCCAATGAGTAGCCAGCATCAACATCGATGCGCATGCGAGCCAGTCCCTGCTTCATCGACTTGGTGTGCGCTGTGATTGCTAACGAATCAAGGGCATCGCCTACCGGCACAGCTGATTTGAGCAATAGCCCCAGATTCTGAGTAAAATATTCCCGTTCCTTGTAGGGCACATGGGTCTTTTGTGGCTTAGCAGTCTGTGTTCTATGCTTGTTATCCACTTGCTGCTGCCCCCATCACCGTTGCTGGTGGTGGTACTACTCGGACCACTTCAGATAGCGTTGTGACGCCACGCTTTACCTTCTCGATACCGTCATTAAACATCGGCTGAGTGCCTTGCTTGCGCGCCAAGGCTTCGATCTGTCGAGTTGAAGGTGAGTGCAGCATGAGTTCCTGCATCTCAGGGGTCACCTCGATGATCTCAAATAAGGCGCTACGTCCCTGAAAACCACTGCCGCTACACACATTGCAGCCTTTTCCGGCATATACGTTGTCACCTTTTCTAAAATACAACCCGAGATTCAAACCTGGTACGCGCAGCTTGGCCGCAGCTTCGCTAATTGACAGACTGTAGCGACAATGATTACAGATCTTGCGAACCAGCCGCTGGGCAATAATAATCTCAAGGGTTGAGGACAATAAGAACGGTTCAATACCCATGTCTATCAAACGCGGCATAGCCGTGGCAGCATCGTTCGCGTGGAACGTCGAGAGTAGGAGATGGCCAGTAAGCGCGGCATTCACGCTGATCTCTGCCGTTTCTCGGTCTCGGATCTCTCCTACCAAAATAATATCCGGGTCTTGACGGACAATTGCACGTAAACCTTTTGCAAAGGTCATATTACTAGCCTCACGTACCTGAATCTGATTAATACCAGCCATTTTGTATTCCACCGGATCTTCGATAGTCGTTATGTTAACATCTGGCTTGTTGAGCATCTTAAGCAGTGAATATAAGGTGGTAGTCTTGCCTGAGCCAGTCGGTCCAGTGGTAAGAATCATGCCAAAGGGTTTTGCAATACTTCGCTCGATAATCTCACGATGGGCCTCACTCAGGCCGACGTCAGCAAAGGTGAACCCAGCCACGTATGAGCCGAGTACTCGCATCACCACTTTTTCACCCTCAACAGTTGGAACCAGCGACACGCGTAGATCCACTGCCCAATCCTCAGCCTTTCGCTGCATGGCACCATCTTGCGCGGTAAGATGCTCATCAATGCGCATACCACTGCCTACCTTAATCCGATTCAGTATATTCTCATAATACTCTTTCGGAAGTTGGCCTGCCTCACGCAGGGACCCATCAACCCTAAAGCGCACTGATACGACCTTACTGCTTGGTTCGAAATGAATATCGCTCGCCTTAAAATTGAGTGCATCTTTAATGATTTCATCCACTATTTCTGGCGCAACACGCTGGCTTTGCTGCAAAATCTTGGAGAAACGTGTAGCCAAGGGCTGAGCATATAACTCAAAAGCCTGTTCGATATACTCTGGTAACGTATATCCTATTCGAACTTTCTGCTGCGGAAAAAGGAGTGCCAATTTTGAGGCATCAACTTTATCTGGCTGATCAGTGACGATTACGACGCCTTCCGGACTCTGTGAGGCCAGCACTATACGCATGGAGCGACCAGTGTCTTCGGATATACGCGCTATTTGTTCTTTACTGAGCGGGTTAGCGGCTAGGTCAATGAATGGCAGCTTGTAGCCTTCAGCTAATGCTTGCCCCAGTAAGGTTGTATCCAACACTTCTGCACGGATCAGATAATCAATATAGCCAGCGCTGTCGTGTGCGACCTTCTCAGCGGCAGCGCTATCTTCGGCCGAAATGTAATTCTCTTTTAACAAGAACTCTTTCAGCTCATCAATGCTCGGATACATAGCCCACCCACCGTTTCATCAGCCCACCTTAGACCTTTTTGACTTCTTCAACGATTACTGACAGTGGCGTATCGGATTTAATGAAAAACTTTCGAGCGCCGAGTTGTAATACACGAGCTTCATCTTCATGCTGGCTCAAGTTAGAAAGTACGAATACTACTGGCGGATTCGACTTCTGCCGCAATTGCTCTAATACCTGAAAGCCGTCCAACACTGGCATGATGAGGTCAAGTAAAACAATCGCGAACTGCTGGCTGTCAATAAGATCCAAACACTCTTGCCCATTAGATGCCACGCTTACTGTAAAGCCCTCATGTGCCAGCTTAAGCTGCAGCGCATGTGCGAGCGGCTTCTCATCTTCAACAATTAAGACACTTCTTTGATCGGCCATGTTTACCTTCTTCTGCTTCGCATTTTTATTGTAACATCGCTTATAGCGTCAAACCCCGATCGGCTGCTCGTTATCGGACTGCGACGGCTCTGACACGGCTGGCGATGAGGGTACGGCTGCGACGCCATTACTATCGTTAATAAAATCACGAATCATAGCGATAATCTCATCAAGTCGATATTCAGCCTTCAAGATATATTTTTTAGCACCCAGGCCGAGCATGTTGCTTACCTTATCTGGACTTGCTGAATTGCTCACCACTAGGACGGGGATATTAGCCCACTTAGAATTCTGTTTCAGCTCTTGCATGAAAGCCAGGCCATTCATATCCTTTAAATAATAATCCAGCCAAATGGCATCTGGCAGCTCATCTAGACTACCAAGATAATCAACGGCCTGTTGCCCACTCGCACAAGATAGTACATCCATGCCGGTAAGCTTGATCTTTTTAGAAATGGCCTGCAGTAGTAACGTTTCATCTTCTACTACCATGATTGTTGGGTTAACTTTAGACATATGCTTCATTGTAGCATGCACTCTAGGTGACGCTATTCTCCTTATGCTTAGTTTCATATGTTTCAATTTGACGACGGAGCTCGGGAGTCAGCCGAGAACGCAAATCTTCTTTCGAAAATGTTCGTATTGGCTCTTTGAGTGTCAAATACTGTTCGACCTGAAGATATACGCCGACTAGGAACTGATCATCTTCCGTGGATGGCAATTGGCCTGGACCCAAGCGGGCCGTAATGCTACGAACACTATCTAGCAAAGGGTCGATATCCGCTGGATTAGAGGCCAAGCCTGCAGCATATGTAACCATATCAAGCGTCGTCTTTATGATTCTCGTTTCTCGCTGCATGCTAAATATTGAACGAAATAGTGACATTATTCAGTACTCCCTTGTCTGTACAAACGCATATCCAGCGCGCAACCATAGTATGCCCGAAACAATAGCCATGATAGTGATTAGCGAGCTTGTTAAATCAGTTGTAGAAGTACTCGTAAGGGTATGTACGAATTGGACTGCCAAAATAATAAAGCTCGTGAAGAAGGGTAATGAGAGCGCGGTCATGGCATGTGTATAGTGCACACCTATGTGCTGCTTCACATCTAGCACAAGCATAGCAGCAGCTAAAATTAATAGACCACTCCAGGCAGTTATGCCATTACCGATAGCAAAGCCTATCTCTGGAACCGTGGTCGCAACGTGTGGCAGAAACGTTGCAGCAATACTCATAATCATAGCGACTGGCACAATAAGCATAGCTCTCGATAAAATACTCTTTGCTCCCACAAGCTGCGCAAAATATCGTATTCCCAGATAGAGAATCAGGCTAGAACATAAAAAAGGTAGTATCAGCCCGCCGCGAACTACCCAGGCTGAATGCCATGCATTCAAATCGCCAATAATAGAGACCTGGAGTGTGCCGACAGCTATAACAACTATACCTGCAGCAATAGCCAAATATGCCCGCCTTAGCTGCGCCTTATATACTCCGAGCGTCGTTAAAAACGATACAGCGGCCCCAACATGCAGACAGGCCATGATTGTATAACCCGCAAGCGGTAAGTGAAATGCCGCAGTACTACCCTGCCACGCGGCTGGTACTGGTATCTGCGTGATAATTGCTCCAGCGCTCAGCGCAACAACCAACGTACAAATAGCTATTATTCTACCTTGCTTCATAGTCCCCCCTCTTGTTGTTTATACATCAAGTGTTACCTCTCCCTGTTTCGGTATCATGCCGCTTAATGGAATGCTAAACCAGAAAGACGTACCCTTGCCCTCTTCGCTTTCAAACCAAATCTTACCGCCAGATGATTCGATAACCGCCTTAATAAGGTATAGACCTAAGCCCGTGCCATCGGTTTCCACTTTAACAGCGTTGGCTGCCCGAAAAAATTTCTGAAAGACGCGATCTTGTTGATCTCTTGGAATACCGTAGCCGTTATCCGTAACTTGTGAAATAATTTGGTCATCCTTTTTAGAAATAAAAACGGATATCTCACCGCCTTTAGGGGTATACTTCACGGCGTTGGTCAGCAAGTTAAGGTACACTTGACCAATGAGTCGCGGGTCGAGGTTAATCTTCGGCAACTCTTCATGGACGCTAATAACCAGTGTTTGCTGCTTTTCCTCGGTCTTTGCCTTCAGATCATTGATAATACCAGAGACCAACTCGCGCAAATCGGTCGGCTTAGGGTCAACCATGATACGACCGGACTCAATACGCGAGATGTTTAGTAAGGCGTTCACCAGAGCGATCATACGCTCTGTGGAATCAGCGATATTCTTCGCAAAGTCTAGTTGCTCGGGCTGAAGCACACCGGCATCGCCTGAAATCAACATTTCATCAAACCACTTTATGGCTGAGAGTGGTGTACGTAATTGGTGTGAAGCGAGAGAAATGAACTCCGTTTTCATGCGGTCAACCTCCCTCTCCTTGGTTACGTCGCGTAATGTCATGATTGCGCCAGCGACTACTTTATTAGCAATGACCGGACTTGCCTCTACATTTACTAAAATTTTCGTAGCATTTTTCTTGTGGAAACCATAGACACCGCTGACAGCCCCCCTAGTCTGCAGAGTAACTATAGCCGGCGTTTGTGCTGCAGGAAGAGGTTTGTCTTGATCATCATAGATTGTAAAGACATGGTTAACGGGCACTCCTCCAAGCTTTTCTCGCTTAGGTAGTTCCAGTAATTCAGTAGCTCGATTATTGATAAGCACGATGTTCGTTTTCTCATCAATCGCAATCAAACCCTCGCTCATACTTTGCAGGATCGCTTCGTCTCGTAGCCTCTCGACTTCAAGGCGCCGATATGAATCCTTTAGTCTAACGGACATTTCATTAAAGGCAGTAGCAAGCTGACCAATCTCGTCATGCGATTGGTCAGTAAGCTTCCCACTGAAGTCCCCACTTGCAATTCGAACAGCGCCTTCTTGCAATTTCTTTAGCCTACGAATAAACGAATAGGCAATCGTGGATCCCAAAAGCAATCCAAAGCTCGCCGCTAATCCAGTCAGGACATATGCAGTCGTTATTGAGCGCTGCACCTCTTGATCCGCAATACCATCCTGGTTCTCCACGCTGCTACGATTCTGATCAATCGTTATACCAAGCGTACGTTCTAAGGTAAATTCCGCCTTGGTAAGTTCAAGCTGCTTGGCATTAATCAAGGCTGGCGCAGCATGCTTAGCCTTAAGAGCAATAAGATCAAGCACGGCAGTTACCGTCTGGCTCTTTGCGGCTGAAACTGGCTTAAATTCAGACAATATGTCGGTTCTTTCTGCTTCATCGCTACGATTTACCAATATCAAGTAAGCATTTTCTTGGGCAGTTAAATCATTGGTGCTGGCCAATAGTTGACTCTTCTGCACTTCAGAATCAGTGCCGTTCGATTGTTGATATAGAAGAGCCTGATATCCCAATTGAAACGCCAGCGCGCGCATATTTTGTACTGCAACCAACTGAGGAAAACGATTATCTACAATGTCAGCAAATACTCCATGAACGCTTCGAATTGATTGCAGGTAAAAATAGCCTACTATCATCACTAGCGAAACTGTTAGTAGGAATGCGCCAATCATTTTTATCTTTATTGAAATCTTGCCCAGCATGACTCTTTACTCGCTTTTATTTTCACTAGTTAGAGCCGTACTTGAACCAATTTCCCCAGGGGTATCGATATTTTTGCTTCCTGCTCGTTTTTGCATACCTTCAAGTGGCAAAAGCACGGTGAAGGTTGTGCCTCTACCTTCACGCGATGCAAATGAAATGCTTCCTCCAACATAGTCCAATAATGACTTAACGACATATAGTCCTAGCCCAGTACCGTCAGTATCCTTATGTCGAATATTTTCAGCACGATAAAACTTCGTAAAAATCTTACTTGTGGAAGCTTCAGGGATACCAAAGCCAGTATCGCTCACAGAAATAACTACGCTTCCTAGGCTGCTTGAGCGAATCTTTTCCTCATGACTCGACGTAATTCGAAGTATTACCTGACCACCCTTAGGGGTGTATTTAATCGCATTTGATAATAAATTGCGTAACACTAGTTTTATGACATCAATATCGAAAAGCACTCCAGGCAACGCCGTATCATAGTGCTCTGTAACCTGCATCTTCTTAGCTTTATGCGCAGCTTGCTGCTCTTTCACTATGTTAATGGCTACTTTAGAGATATCGAACTTCTGCGGTACTATTGGCATAGTATTCAAATCGAGACTTGAGACAATCAACATCTGATTTACCAGCTCTGCCATGCGCCGATTGCTCTGATATATGCTGTCAATATGCTCACGCTGTTCATTACTTAGCTTGCCCGCATCTCCGTTCAATAGCAATTCACTGAGCCATGAGATAGCAGATATAGGTGTTCGTAGCTGATGCGAAGCCAGTGTTACAAACTCACTCTTCGTACGGACGACACTCCGCTCTTCACTAATATCACGGAACGTATCAATGCTCCCGACCACCTTATCATCAATTGTCACCGGCATACTTGCAACGGATACAGGAATAGCGCTGCCGTCCTTACGACGATAGTTGGCAATTGTGGTCGATGGCATACCTGTCAGCAAAGACTGACGTAAAGGACGACTTTCTGGAGAGATAGGGACACCTTCTTGGTCTAACATAGGGACTATGTCAACAAATTTCTTCCCGAATAGATCTGACGCATCCCAGCCGAGCAGCTTCTCTGCCGCCTGGTTCATAAATAGCACGCTTCCTGCAGGATCAGTGGTCACTATGCCCTCATCGATGTGCTGCAAGATCACCTCAGCTTGTACTTTTTCATTACGTAATGCTTTCCGGCTCTCTACGCCTTGACCTACCAACCTCTCGCGCGACTGCTGATATGCATAAATACCAAAGGTCACCACTAGCACACTGATGAGCGCTTGTCGGATAGTAATTGAGTCGTAAGGAATTTCAAAAACATGGTTCGCCGCAAATGCCCAAACACTTAGCATAGACAAAAAGAATGCGGCCATCCACCAAATTCCTTGCCGCTTTCCAGACAGAAAAAAGGCCGTTATCGGAAACACAAAAAACCAAAATATACCGGTGTCTTGGGTACCGCCACTAGTGAGCATCAGCACCAGAAACGATAGAATGATAAACAGCAGGATATTCTTAGCTACGACAATCTTGCGTGTAAGGCTTAGAATTGTCAGATTGAGTAGAACAACTAGGCCGCCTGCTACCTCTAAATAACCGACTGTAAAATTACGGTCCGCTACGATATGTAGAGTGCCAAAGGTTATTAGCGACAGGAATGCGAGGATCGAATACACGCGTACGACATATAACAGCCTTTCTGAAGGCTGTGTCGATTTATTCGTCTCAGATAACCCACCCGAGAGCATTTTTACATCTATACCTTATAATTACGATTCTGTATCTATTGTACAGCAAGTAGCAACAAAATCCCTAGGACATATCAGTCTAGCCCCTCTCAATAGATAATTACTATTTGCAGCAATATAGATCGTATACCGAGACTACTCCAGGCAGAACATTAGTGAGTCTGAGACAGAGATCGAAACCGAAGATGGCCGCAATTCGTATTCTTATCCTCTCTAGCTTGCCTCATTAAACGTCGGCAGCTTTTGCACCTTGTGCTTAACAGACGCACCTCCCATTTGCCTAGGGTCCCCTGGCTGTCTTACCAAGTCCACCCTACGATATACTGATCAAAGGTGACACCCCGTTGCTGAAAAGAGCTAAAAGTCCAGAGAGACCGCTTTGGGATTCTCAGCCACCACAAACGGTGGTGGCCCGGCATCGCCATAGATACTGCCTACACCTTGATAGGTAAACCCTAGTGCATGAGTGGCTTCATCCGAGAGTACTCGCATACCATCATAGATATTTTTAACACGAACAACTGAGGCAAGCCGCTTAAGATCAAGCTTCTTATACTCCTCCCAAGGAGTAAGGAATATCTGCAGATCGCTCCCTCTCGCCGCTTCGAATGCATCATCAAAGAAAAGAACTGATGCAAGTGTGATGCTTCGCTTCGCTGCAGGGATAGCATATGGGTCAGTCGCACGGATCTGAATTCCATGTTCAATGAGAGAACGAATAATATGCAGTGAAAATGCGCTGCGTACGTCATCGGTATTTGGCTTAAATGCCAGACCGAACATCGCTACAACCCGTCCTTCGCCAAGCTGAGCAATGATGATATCAAGTATATGGCTAAGATGGCTTGCATTATGCTGTCGGGCGCCGCGAAGAAGTAGGGCAGGTGCGCCTACGCGCTCGCTACTTTCAATGAGGGCCGAGATGTCCTTTGGCAGGCAAGGTCCGCCAAAGCCAATGCTAGGCCAGAGATAGGTCCCACCAACACGCGGATCCATAACTAATGCCTGGGCCACGTCATTAACGTTGATACTAAGCTTCTCACATATTTCGGCGACATCATTTATAAAAGCGACGCGGGTTGCAAGGAACGAATTGGCACTATATTTGATCAACTGAGCAGTTTTCGCATCAGTAAGGATGTACTTGCCGCCAAGTCCGTAAAAAATGCCGGCAATTTCTGCGGCAGCTGCTTCATCATCCGAGCCAACGATAGTCCGTGTCGGATGAAAAAAATCTCGAACTGCCGTCCCCTCAGCCAGAAATTCAGGACACGATATAAAAGTTATGGCGCCGTTCTGCTTTACTGTGGGTAGCTCTTTCAACTCTTCAAAGATGCCTACGGGCACCGTGGACTTGATAATAAGCAACGCAGGGTGGTCGGCGGTTTCTGCCACTGCAGAGACCGCCATACGCAAGGCCGAAAGATCACTCTTACCATTAGAATCTTGGGGCGTCTGCACGCCTATGAAAATATAGCGCTGCCCCGCATACGCATCCGCGAGAGAATCGAAAAACAAAAGTTTATTCTGAGCTATACCTTCTGCAAGCAACTCTGGTACCTGGGGCTCATAAAAGGGAGCCTGACCATTTTTAAGTTGAGTGATGCGTTCTGGGTTAATGTCATGACAGTTGACAGTATGGCCAAGCTTAGCAAGGCCAATAGCAGTAACTAATCCAACGTAGCCCGTGCCAACAATAAGAATATTCTGATTGCTATTTTGTGTAATCATGCCTCGATGTTGCTCCCATTTTAACAAGATTGATGGTTGAGGGCTAGATAAGGAACGCTAACAAAGAAACGAGGCGGGCATGGACAAGTAAACCCGACTATTGTCAATCCTTCAGAAAATAGCACATTACAGGCAAGTGGTCGTGCATTTATGGTACGCGATGCAGATATGATTGACATGGTCACTAAAAAAATTACCCGCGCACATGCCACTGCGTCTAAATGGCTACCCCCGGTCGCTAAACTGCACGCTGGCGCCTATGCTATTGTAGGCATTGACATCTGGCACGCCCGTTTGGCGCACCTTGAAGGTATGTCGATTGGCGACGAACGTATCTTTACGAGAGCTTGACCGCTACTAGATGCTTGACCATTTCAGCTGATTCGCGAGCAGGAATAATGTACACATCTTTGGAACAAGTTAACCGATTAATGGCAGTTATTGGCTTTGCGGGTTCATAGTTTCGATTCTCCTGATCATCCAGTATGAGATCAAGATAATGGAATCGAGCCGTAATGCGTTCACGCATGACGCTGGAACGCTCACCCACCGTCCCCGTAAAGGCCAAGGCATCCATTCCGCCAAGACCAGCAACCATTTGTCCGATGGCTTTCTGAACACTGTAGACATAGGTAGCAAGTGCTAGGCGAGCACGGTTATCACCATCCTCCTCTCGACGTAATAGTTCACGAATATCCGCCGAGCCGCCTAGCCCAAGTAATCCACTATGATTATTGAGATACTCTTCAACCGCTGTATCGTCAAAGTGGCAAACATTCTTTAAGGTTCGTACCGCTGTAGGGTCTATGCTACCACTACGGGTACTCATCACTACTCCTTCGAGAGGTGAGTACCCCATAGTAGTGTCAACACTTTTACCATAGAGTACGGCACTAACACTGGCACCACTGCCCAAGTGACAGACCAATAGTCTTGGCGGTAGCTTTTCGGCATACTGTAACTCACGCACTACCGATGCCACGGACAAACCATGATAGCCAAACCGCTTTATCTCAAAGTGGTCTGCAACATCAAGTGATATACCGTAATTCCATGCATAATCCGGCTTCGTGATATGGAAAGCACTATCCGAAATGCCGATAATCTCCGCCCGACTAAACTGATTACGTAGTACCTCAAGCTCTGCCAGCGTGGCGGTAATATGAATAGGGGCTCGGGGCTGGAGCGCTCTCAGTCGGGCAACAAGCTCGTCATCGACGATACGGTCCTCTAGAAAATAAGCGCTGGGGGCAACTATCCGCAAACCGATTCGTTCAATAGATTCATTCGGGCGTAGATCTCCACTTGCCTGTAAGAGTCCAATGACATGGCTTGTTGTAGCATTGATATCCTGAAAATCCACAGCAAGCATATGCGATTCACCCTGACGTACCAGCGTACAAACCAGCTTCTCGTGTATAAATTCAAAATGGAGTTCAACGCGAGGCCGCTCGCCGTCAAATAGCGCATACTTACGGCTAGCGCTCCCTGGGTTGGCAATGAGGGTTAACGAGCGGCCCATACCCACGAATCTATCTCGGGCATATCTACGCCATGCACCTTAATATAAGCTGTGTTGTCGTCTATCTTCTGTTGATACGTAGCAATTATATGCTGTGCTTCCTCAAATGGCACGCGTCCGGTCTTCCCGAGTTTTTCAAACACAGCCATCACCAAATGATAGCGACTGGTCTTATTGCGAACATGCATATCGAATGGCGTAGTAGTACTCCCGCTCTCGATGTACCCCCGGATGTCAAAGCGTTCAGGATGATGGGTATAATTAAACAAAATTGCTTTGAGTGTTTCGGGGTAGCCGTGAAAGTTGCAGATAACTGGCTTGTCCTGTGTAAAATTATCTTCGAACCCAGTTTGCGTGATGCACATACCGCCACGGCCCAAGCCGCAACTAGTCAACGAACTAATATTTACGCAGCGAATGCGTAGGTCATGCCATTCCTGCTTTATAAAATCGACAGCAGCCATGACCTCTTTCATTGGGTAGTCGCCAACACCCGCTAGCACAATATCTGGGTCAAGGTCACTGGCGAAATCCCAAGTCATAAGCCCGGCATCGAGCTGCTTTTTGGCAAGCTCCGTCGTCAGCCAACGGGGTTCCAATGTTTTACCGGCAACAATTATATTGATCTGTCGCGTAGTGCTCATAACGTGCTCTAGAGCGGCCAAGGTTGTATTACCATCAGGCGGAAAGTATACATCTACGAAATCACCCTGACGCCTAAGCGCGTCATCAATAAAGCCAGGATTTTGGTGGCTGAAACCATTGTGGTCTTGCCGCCACCCAGAACTCGTCAAAATGTAGTTTAGTGACGCAATTGTGCCGCGCCAGGCAACCTCGCGTGATTGATTCAGGAACTTAGCATACTGATCCATCATACTCACGATCACCTGAATGAATGCCTCGTAGCTGGCAAATACAGCATGGCGGCCGGTGAGCACATAGCCTTGCGTTAAGCCCTGTAGGTTATGTTCGCTGAGCATCTCCATCACCCGACCATCAGGCGAAAGATCTTTGTCCCATCCCATAATCGGCCATTGCCAGGCTCGCGTCGTTTCGCCAAACACCGCGTCAAGCTTATTCGAGTACGTCTCGTCCGGCGACATCATGCGGAAATTCTTGGCGTCCTTATTTAACCTAAAGACCTCCTGTAGATACAAACCAGCACGACGCATACTGCTGCTGCCAATAGTGCCTGGGATAGTAGCATCTTCGGCGAATCGTGCAACACTCGGCAGCCGCAGTGATTCATATACTTGTTCGCCGCCCAATGCATGAGGGCTCATGCCAATGCGCTTGTTCAGATCCTCTGGGAAGATCTCCTGTACAAACTCGCCAAAACCTCGCTCGCGACTGAATAGCTCATTTATGTTATACGAGTGAAGCCAGTCGTTAAGCAGGCGCAGCTGTTGCTCATCACTCTTGGCCTCAGTTAATACAACTTGGTGCGAGAGACAGTTACCCTCAATTTTTTCGCCGTTCAGTTCCTTAACACCCGTCCACCCCTTAAGGGTACGCATAATGATCATGGGCATGTGTGATGCTACTATATGCTCGCTAGAGCGAACTTCCTGAATGAGTTGGTAGGCCCACTCCAGTGCTTCGCTCATCAGGCGGTGCGGGTCATCCCCGGTAGTCGCATCCACGATACGAGGGTGGTAGCCATAGCCGCTGAAAAGTGCCATAAGCTCGTAATTACTCATGCGTCCGAAGATTGTTGGCGCGGAAATCTTATAACCATTAAGATGCAAAATCGGTAAAACGACACCACTTGTTTTTGGATTAACCAGCTTATTAAGGTGCCAAGCGCCAGCGGTCGGACCGGTTTCGGCCTCTCCGTCGCCAACTAGACAAGCGACCAATAAATTTGGATTATCCAAAGCTGCACCATAGCTTGTCGAGAGCGAGTAGCCCAGCTCGCCTCCCTCCAAAATAACACCTGGTGTACCGGGATTACTGTGACTCGGGAACCCGTATGGCCAACTAAATTGACGACATATATACGCGATACCATCTAAATTTTGCGATGCTTCAGGATAAAAGTGGCTGAGCGTGCCCTCTAGAAACAAGTTCGCCTGTAACGCCGGGAAAGCATGCCCGGGCCCCAGCACGAACAGCATATCTTGCTGATGTTGCTTGGCGAGGCGACTCAGGTGGGCATACGCAAAATTCACACCTGGCCCGCTGCCCCAATGCCCGAGTAGTCGTGATTTTACATCATCAAAGATCAGATCGCGTTCCATCAAAAAATTATCTCGCAGAAAGATTTGTGCTGCAGTTAAATAATTTGCGGCTCGCAAGTATCGTTCGACTGATTCCCAGTTGCTATTATCCATATCGCTTACGTTTAGTATAGCGCGTCAAGCCTACGCATACGACTAACGACAAGTTGCGTATCATGGGTGGGCTTCAAATAGCAATTTATTCACGGCGCAAGGCATCAATTGGATCAAGTCGACCGGCACGGATAGCAGGCAAGGTTCCCGCCAGTAAACCTATAACCATTGCGCCACCGATGATTGCTGCCATATAGCTCCATGGATAGGCAAGTATATGAGCTGAACCAATACCTTTAAAAATAGTTTTAGCCAGAATCGGGTTGGCGATCGTGCCCAGTAGTGTTGCACCGGCTACGCCAATGACCCCACCCCAAAAACCGATGCTCATTGCCTCAACAAGATAGATGAAGGTGATGCCTCGGCGACGCATGCCAAGCGCCTTGAGCAAGCCAATCTCCTGCGTGCGCTCCAGTACCGACATAAGCAAGGTGTTCACAATACCAATAGTTGCAGCAAGGAGCGCAATACCAGCAAAGCCATCGAGCCCATAGGTAACGACGCTCAATGGTCGGCTAAAATTCGCCAGCAGATCGTCATAGGTGTCAACTTTATAGCCTTGGCTCTGCAGTATGCCCTTGATATTGTTGCGCGCCGTTTTATCAGCGCTATCATTGGTGAAGGCGACTATGCTGCTGAACCGCGAAATGGTCCCACTCTGAAACTGCACCATGTCTGCCAGCATGTTGTATGAAATAAAGGCACTTGGCGTATGCGCCGTGTCAGGCAATATACCAGTTATTGCTGCGGTATAGTCTTTGGCCTGACCACTATTATTGGTTACATGGATAGCTATCGTTTTGCCAATAAGGTCGGCTGCATTCCGTGCACCCAAAGCCTCAACATATGGGTAAGGCAACACGATTCCATCTGTCTGTGTGACAGTAGGGTACTGACCTGCAGCAAGGTTATGACTTTCACCCGGGAAGGCTGACTGAGCCTGCAGCACGTACTTTTGCCCATTTCCCTTGGCGATATAGTCGATCTGTAGACTACTGTAATCCGGATATGCGGCCTTTACGCCAGGTGCGGCTTTCACTTTTACCAGATCCTGTGCGTTAAGAGTATATACAACTTTGTCGCGTGGGCCCCCACCAACGTTCGATGCCTGACGACTGGGTTGATAAAAGGGAACTCCTGAACTACTGGTTTGCGTAGCAGAGGCACCAACAGCGACAGAAATGACATTCGGCTGACCGTAGGCACCGAGTTGCGTATTTAAATATGACCGTAGCCCCTGGCTAAATGCTGTGGTCATAGCCAGTGTAAATGTACCGATTACGAAGGCGAAAACCGTGAGGAACGTGCGTAATTTGGTACGTAACAGATTAGTTTGAGCAGTGGTGATGTAATCTGGAATACGCATTATTTCGTTACCCTTCCATCTTGGATATGAATGATGCGGTCACAACGCTTCGCCAGATCATGGTCGTGCGTAACCACGATTAGCGTGATGCCCCGCTCCTTTTGCAGCGAGAAAAGCAGTTCGATTACCTGCTGGCCAGTCTCAGTGTCGAGATTACCCGTGGGCTCGTCGGCAAAGATCACCGAAGGCTTACCTACAAGTGCTCGGGCAATAGCCGCACGCTGTCGTTGACCACCTGATAGGTCAGTTGCGCGATTGTCGGCCTTATCGAGCATGTCTACGGCCTGCAATGCATTGCGGCCGCGTCGCTTGCGCTCATTCGGTGAAACACCGCCGATCTTGAGTGGCAAGATGACGTTCTCCAGAACTGTCAGAGTTGGTTGTAAAAAGAACTGCTGAAACACGAAACCGATCCGTTGATTGCGCAGCGTTGTCAGTTGACGCTCACCTAGACCGGACAGTGCCTTTTCATCCCATAGCACTTCCCCGGTTGTCGAATGATCAAGACCAGCAAGCAAGTGCATCAAAGTAGACTTGCCTGATCCGCTTTTGCCGACGATCGCAACGCTTTCTCCCGAGTCAATTCGAAGGCTAACACCACGCAGTGCCTCGTAAGTGGTAGCCTTTTTACCGTAGATCTTATGTATATTCTCTGCAATAATCATGTAGCGATTCCCTTATGTTATGCCAAAATCAATGGTATCTAAGTAGCTCTGGCTCTAGCCTTTCCTCAATAACCTGACCATCCTCCGTTCTATGGACGTGATATGCTGACTTCCCCTCCGTGTCGGCTATAGCCTTATACAACTTCGTATCAATAAAGTGCAAGGACACACCATCGTCTGTGGCATAACCTGCAGGCATCTTTCCCTCGCGTATCAATTTTTGGAACAATGGCCTTCTTTGCTCTTCACTATCGTAATGAACGCCGCTGGAATAAGGTAATAAACTAAATGCGTTCACAATTGGTCGTAAGTCTGGGCCATAGGAATCAGTGGTGCCTGCAGCACCCCAGCAAAGTGAACCAGCACTCACACCACTGAGCACTATGCCTGCTTCCCACGCCTTTCTTACTATTTTAAAAAGGCCATGTGCTTCCCAAACAGCTAGTAGGTTCGCAGCCGATCCGCCCGCGACCCAAATGATATCCTGAGAGAGTAAATACCTTTCGACATCCTTATGATTTGGCCATGGAAACAACTGCAAGTGGCTTGGGTCAGTGACATAACTACTGCATGCATTGTAGAAGCTCGCGATGCTAGTTGCCGAATCACCAGCCGCAGTTCCTATGTAACAAAACTTTGGCCGTTTCTTATTCGTAAGCTTCAGCGCGTATTGCACAATAGGACCCAGTTTAATTTCTCTATCGATGTATTGGAAGCCTCCGCTACCAGCTACTATCTGTTTCTTTATCATGGATACATAATAGCATCACCGCTAGAGTAAGCCGGTAGTCATTCTAATAGCTTGACTGCAGTGCCACCGCAAGCTATTAAGGCCAAAAAATGTGTGATGGCAGAGATATCGCGTCCTTTTTTGGGGCATAGCCTATATGCTTCAAATATTAGTGACTATTACAGTTTGGAAGCCCTACGGACATACAGACATAGCTTCGTCGCTACATATCCCAAGAGCTAAAGATACTCCGCGATCAATGCTTTTTTACTTTTTAGCAGTTCGACCGGTGTACCTTCGAACATAATCTTGCCACCCTTATCGCCACCTTCAGGACCAAGGTCAATGATCCAGTCGGCCTGGCGAATAATATCCACGTTGTGTTCGATAGTAATCACAGTGTTGCCAGCCTCTACTAATCGATCGATAAGTTTATGCAAGCGAGCAACATCGGAAATGTGCAACCCAGTTGTCGGCTCATCAAGTACATAAAGGCTGGCTTTTTTGTGCAGCTCGCTGGCCAATTTAATACGCTGGCACTCACCGCCCGAGAGCGTACTTAAGGGCTGACCGAGTGTTAGGTACTCCAGACCAACGTCATTAAGTGCTTGTAACTTCCCCGCAATCTCTGGGAGATCAAAAAACTCATTGGCTTCGGCCATAGTCAGCTCGAGCACCTCAGTGATTGACTTGCCATTGTACTTGTAGGATAGTACCTCGTCCTTGAAACGTTTACCACCACAGACATCGCATGGGATCTTAGCGTCATCGAGAAAGCCTAGGTCGGTGGTCAAGAAGCCAGCGCCCCTACAGCTGTCGCAAGCACCCTTGGAGTTAAAGCTAAACAATCCAGCGTCAGCCGAATTAGCCTTGGCAAAGGCTTTACGAATCACATCCATAATACCGACGTAGGTAGCAGGGTTAGATCGGCTAGAAGTACCGACGGCCGATTGATCGACCACGATGGCGTCTGAATGTTGTTTTAAGAATACTTGATGGATCAACGAGCTCTTACCCGAACCAGAGACTCCTGTAACGACAGTAAAGACCCCTGTCGGAATATTAACAGTGATGTGCTGCAAGTTGTTAACGTGCGCGTCCTCAATAGTCAGCGAGCCTGTGGCCTGACGAGGTACTTGTTTGATCTTACTCTGATCTTTCAAATGTTCACCAGTCAATGTCTTGGCTTTCAGGAGTTCCGGGTAGGTACCTTCGAAGACTACTTGGCCACCACTTACGCCAGCCAGCGGGCCAACGTCTACGATATAGTCGGCGGCTTCAATAACATCCGGGTCGTGCTCCACGACGATGACCGTGTTGCCAACGTCTCGAAGCTTACGCAGCAACTCATTCAAGCGGTGGACATCGCGGGGGTGTAAACCAATACTCGGCTCATCAAAGATGTACATGACGTCAACCAGACTGCCATTCAAGTGTTTTACCATCTTAACACGCTGCGCTTCACCTCCGGAAAGGGTGTCAGTCATACGATCAAGGCTAAGGTAGCTGAGGCCAATCTCAACTAAATGAGATAGGCGTTCCAGCACTGTTTTGACCAGTGCGTGATTTTCCTTGACATCCAGCTTTTTAATCACCTCGAAAAGCTGGTCGACCTGCATGGCGCTAAGGTCGGCAATGTTATAACCCTCGATTTTGCAAGCTAGGGACTTTTGATTCAGGCGGCCTCCATGACACAACTCACATGGTCCCATAGTAATGAATGGTCCAATGATTTTTTGCGTACGCTCTGAATACGTTTTGAGGTCAGTGTTGATATATTTACGGACAAACTTATCGACCACACCTTCGAAGGTAAGATTCACGCCGTTAATCTTCACCTTCATTGGCTTCGTATGATAGAGTGCCCCAAGTTCTTTTTGATTGAAATCTCTAAGCTTCTTATCATTGTCAAACAGCGCGGAGTCCTGAATCGGTTTTAAGGCCCACCAACCATCGCCCTGATATTCAGGCAGTTTAATTGCACCTTCGTTGATCGACTTGTTCATATCAAAGGCTGCATCCATATCGAGACTTACTTTTTGGCCGATACCGTTACAATTAGGACACATGCCTTGCGGATCATTAAACGAAAACATATTTGCATAACCCGCATACGGACGACCAAAACGTGAAAACATGAGGCGAAGTACTGTAGCGATATCCGTGACCGTACCAACTGTTGAATGTGAGCCACCACCAAGCGGTTTTTGATCGACAATAACGGCCATGCTCAGATTCTTAATTTCATCGGCTTTCGGTTGGCTGATACGTGGCAAAAAATTACGCACGAACATACTGAAGTTTTCATTAAGCAAGCGCTGCGACTCAGCGGCTATGGTATCAAAAACCAAGCTGGATTTGCCTGAACCGGATACACCCGTGAAAATGGTAATCTTGCGTTTCGGAATTTTTAAGGTAATATCTTTGAGGTTGTTCTCGCGAGCGCCGCGAATCTCAATGTATTCTTGCATCGTTTTCAAACTCTTAACGAGCTGCAAAAGGAGTACTCTTAGCCTGTGTTATGTGGATCAGATTACCATCCGGATCTTCAAGGGTGAAAAACCCTGCATCTGAGCCTGGACCAAACAGGTCAGCTTGAATTTCGCTAATTTTGACGCCTTCGTCGCTAAGTGCTTTGTGGGCAGCAGTTATGTCTGAGGTCGCAAGATATAGCACCATGGCGCCTGGCTTCATATTTCCGAGATGCGTGCTTAGGGTAACAGTGACCCCGCCTTCAGGAAGATCAAGCGATACCCACCAATTGTCGTCGTCTTGCCGATAATCTTGAACAACTTTTAAGCCGAGTGTAGATTCATAAAATTCTCTTGCTTTCGGCATGTCACGGACGGCCAAACTGAACATGATAAGTTTGTTAGCTATTTGCATAGAGGATTCCTTTCTATTGCAATTTATTAATACAGCTTATATAATCAAGTTACTTGAAATTAAAGCTAATGTCAACGAGATTTCGTTTTGAGTACAAAGAAGGATTTAGAGAAACAAGTATTTATAGCAGCCCGAGAACAAGGAGTTAGCTCTGTCTTGTTTCGCAATGCAATAGGTAGAAAGCTAGGCCTAAATATTACTGATTCGGAGTGCCTGAGCCTCTTAGCTATAAAGAGCATCTCAAGCCCTACAGAATTAGCTCGTTATACTGGTCTTACGACTGGCTCGACGACGGCGATGCTCGACAGATTAGAGAAGGCGAAGTTCATCAGACGTAAGCCTAATCCAAAGGACAGGCGCGGAATACTAGTTGAAATCAGCGAGCAATGGATGGAAACTGCCGGACCATTGGTGTCAGGCGTTCAGAGAGCACACAATGAGTTGATAGCTAGTTACTCAGATAAAGAACTCAAGACTATAGCTGACTTCTTAATTCACTTTACGAACAACGTGAAAGAGTCCACAAGGATGATAGAAAAGAACCCTTCGTAGCCGAGAACAGAGAGAATATGCAGCGAGATACTTAAAGGATTTCAATGCCATGCAAGCTTTTAGCATAGGCTTCCCTGGGCACGACATAGAAGCACTATTTTGTCGATAATAAGATGGCTGTACGAATGATCTAGCACAGCAAGCACACTGGTAAATTTCAAGGAATCAATCCGACCGATAACCAGCTTGCAATGAAATGAGTAGTTACGCATTAGCGACGGCAAGGTGGTAGAATTCCGGCAGAATAACTAAAGTAAATGACCTAAGACTTCGTATCATATGCCATCAGAACTCAACTCAAGCAACAGGATGGAGAACAAAAAACAAAGCTCCTGAAAATAATTCCGGGATCTGATCAAAAATTAAAGCTTTGGGTATTTTGAAGAACTAAAAGTATGGATGTCTACGCTGAAGCAAATCCATTGGGGTTTTGTGATTGCCAACGCCAAGCGTCTACACATGCATCTTCGATGGTTTTTTCAGTTCGCCAGCCGAGCTCCTTTTGGGCTTTTGAAGGATCAGCATATGCCTTAGCTATATCTCCTGCACGACGGGCAACGACCTCGTAGGGAATCGTCTTACCGCAAGCCTTCTCGAAAGCGTGAAGGATATCAAATACTGATACCCCAATTCCAGTGCCAAGGTTATAGAAATTCGTACCGGGCTTACTGTGCTCCAGTGCGGCAACATGGCCGCGAGCAAGATCGGTAATGTGGATATAATCGCGTATGCCTGTGCCGTCTGGAGTGTCATAGTCATTACCGAAGATAAGAAGCTTCTCACGTATGCCCACGGCTACCTGAGAAATGTAAGGAAGGATATTTAGCGGAGGGCCGTTAGGGTCTTCACCAATAAGGCCACTTTTATGCGCGCCAATTGGATTGAAGTAGCGAAGAACCATAATTTCCCTTTTAGGGTCAGCAGCTGCCAAATCTTTTAGTATTTGTTCTATCATATATTTGGTTTGACCGTAGGGATTAGTGATGCCCACACCAGTACGCGTAGTCTCCTTAATAGGGAGTTCAGCGGGATTACCATAAACAGTACAAGACGAGCTGAAAATGAGCTTCCTCACTCCGTGAGCTTCCATTTCTTCCAAAACGGTGAGCGCAATGCCAAGATTATTACGATAGTACATAAGCGGTTTCTCAACTGACTCGCCAACTGCTTTGTGACCAGCAAGGAGCATAACTGCGTCAATGTCGTAGTCATCAAAAAGTTTTCCTACTGCTTTTTTGTTTGTAAGATCTATCTTTTCAAAAGGAATTCTTTGCCCTGTTATTTTTTCAACGCGACGTACGGCTTCAGGGCTGCTATTGAGCATAAAATCTGCAATAATTGGCTTATAACCCTGAGCTATGAGTTCAAGCACTACATGCGAACCAATGTATCCAGCTCCACCTGCAACAAGTACCTTCATCTAAAATCTCCCTAGCCCAAATACGCCTATGGTTATGGCCTGAAATTAATATTGTTGGAATTATAGTATTATTAGACGTTGATTATCAAATCTTCAATAGCATAGGGCGGGATGTTATATGGCAAGTCCAAACATAATACCTTCTGTAAAATGATGCCACTTTAACGGTTTCTGTCGGTACTGAAGGAATGATTCATGACTTTGGTCCTCGTACTGCCGAGTGCTCTGACGTCTCCACGCAGACAACTGGCATTTCAACTTGGGATGGTTAGCGTTTATGCAGCAGATGCCGTACTTCACCACAAAATGGTAGATACGAATAACTACCCCGATCCTTGATATGGTAACATGCTATACCTTTGGGAAGCATAGCTGTAGCTCAACTACATATAGCCCGGGAAGTGGTCCACCTTAACGTGACTTTTGGGAATTCCTAGCTTGCCAAGTGCATTCTGTGTTACAGCAACCATTTGATGGCTACCTGAGATATAGAATATACGGCTAGGATAATCGGGTATTGTCGTGCGTATGACGTTATCGTCAACGTAGCCAGCACGCTGGTATGCTTCGAGGGGTTGAGCGGGATTTGGTCTTGTTAGTACGTATGTCGTAGCGATGCCAAGCTCCTGTCGTGCCTGTTCAAACACTGATCTATATGCAATATCCTGCGCGTTGCTTGCTGCATACAATACGATAACGTCACGCTGCTCATGCTTGTCTATCAGGTATTTCACCATGCTCCGAAACGGAGTAACACCGATACCACCAGCTATAAATACCAGCTTGCGCTTCGGGTCCTTCGGTAAGACAAAGTCTCCCGCCACTTGAGACGCCACAATCGAAGTCTTGTCTGTCATGGTCAGCATCGCCTTTTTGTAGCTGCTGCTTGGCTCATGGAACTTCACGCCGAGTCTAAGCGTTGGTTCGGTTGGCGAAGAAGCAAGGGTAAAGTAACGTCGGTTGCCACGGTCGTCAATATGACTGTGCGGCAATGTCCACTCCATGTATTGTCCTGGTTGATATGCTAGCCTCTTGCCAGGGTTAAACACAAAGTCAACACTGTTAGCTGCAATGCGGACCCTCTGGACCAACACCGGAAACAACCGTACGCGAGGGTTGATAATATACGCAAAAATGTTGCCGATGACTAGCGACAATTCGGGTGAGGTGTAGAAACTAGCAATGTGTGCTTGCGGCGGTACAAGCAAACCAACTAATATGCCAAACCAAGTTTGTTTACCTTTTGTGCCCGGCGAAGTCAGCGGCTCGGTCAGCATAACAAACCCTAGGAAGAACACGGGTGAAGTAAGCACAGTCTGTTTTATTGCCACCAGTGCGCTGCCATTGCCAAACCATGTGAACAGTGCTGTCGCCAAAAACATGGTGATAAAGAAACAAAACACCATCTGCTCACGCCTGATTTTACGCACAACCAGCACCCCGCCAGCTAGCACGAACGGCAACATGACGGCTGTGCCGACCCACCAGCTTGCATTTTGTCGTGGCCCAAACGCAGTTATGACGACTGCTAGCGCCGCAGGGTTAAAGATGTGGACGTCGTTAATCGTCAGTATGTATTTGGAAGCCATAGCCAGGCCGGACGCTGCCAGTAAGAACATAATGTCGTACTGCCCAAGCTTGGGAGTAATAAGTAATGCCAATATAAGCGCAGTAATAATAGATGACTCGTGGTTGACGGGCGTATTGAACACAAATGCAAAGACACGGTTGATGCTCCAACAGGCAATGAGCAGAATAGCCGTAGAGACCAGCAGTGCAATGGGGCTGAAGCCCAAGCTACCAAACAGACCAACGATAAGCGCTACGGCAAGTAAGCCACCCAGATAGTAGATGAGTAGCCGATACATAGTAGTTTTATTGAGGAAGTCATCAATAGCTTTAGGCATAGACGTACTCCTGAAAGCCAGTTGTGAGCGTGGCTACTCCTTTGTCATCTACCATATAACCTTCTAAGCCTTCGGCCTGCTCAATGAAAGTAATACCGTCTCTCCCCATGGCAAATGCCGCTGTTGCAAAACGGTCAGCCTCATAGATGTTCCGACCAATGACCGTTAGGCTTTGTACGTCTGTGAGCAACGAGTCAGGTTGGCGCGGGTTGTAAATGTGCTGACCCCGAATATACGTACCCGAGGTGGCAACACCTTTGTTCTTTATACAGAGCACCTTAATAATTTCATTGCTATTAAATGGGCTGCGTATACCGACCGTCCATGGTTGTCGCTCCGCATTGTTGCCATACGTCTGTATGTCGCCGCCTGCTTCAATATAAAAGTTTGTGCTGCCATGTTTGCGGAGCCGTTTGGCTGCCTCCCAGATCGCCCAACCCTTCACTAAACCCGACGGGTCAAGCTTACCACCATGACTAATATCAAAGTAGCCGTTGGTCTGCCGCTTGGTCTCGTCGCACAAGCTTAGAACGCTGCGCATTTCCGCACTCCACTCTGATTGAGGCAGCCCGTTGTTAATGCGTGTAATTTCACTATTTGTTTTGTAGGTACTGTAACGGTCGTCTACTGCCTGAAAGAACATAAAGGTGTCGGCAAGCAACCTTACGTCGTCGCTGTCTATTACTTCGACAGTTATTGGCATGCCCATGATGAGTTCTGTTTGTTTCATGTTTTAGGCTTGTGAAAGCGCATTGCTGAGCGACTTAATGAACGCCTGACTGGTGTAGGTAGCGCCGCTGACTACGTTGACGCTAGCACTTTGGGCTTTGATAGTTTCCTGTTGCAAGTACGGCATAGCTTGTCGGTTAATGTACACTGAGGTTGAGTGAGTGTTTGGATATTGCAGGAATGTAACATCGGTAATCTTACCGCCACTAATCCTTGCCTGTACCTGCACCTTGCCGTAATATGCATCCTCTGTGGTGCCGGTGTAGGTGCCGTCTTTATAGGTGCCTGTGGTGCTAGTTTGGCTCGTATTGCTTGACGAACTGTCGTTTGTTGGAGGCATGCCAGAGCCGCTTGTTGTTGCAGCGCTTGACGGAATAATTTTTGGTTGCTGATGTCGAATCCCGATGCTATACACAACCAGTATACCAAGCGCCATAATACCAATAGCGTATTTTTTCATGCTAGCAACTATACGGTGTAAACCTGTATATTTGCTTACTAGCTGCGAATAAGTGGTAGCGTAATGCGAACCGTTGTGCCGTTATTCTCACGGCTATAAATATGAATAGTCCCTTTGTGGACACTAACAACCTCTTGTGCTAAAGCTAAACCGAGGCCGTAGCCGCTGACAACCTTTTTATCCGATTTGACCTTTTTTGAACGATAGAAACGCTCAAATATATGAGGCAAGTCATCGACGGGTATGCCGATGCCGTCATCTTTTATAGTAAGTGCTGCAGTCGCTTCAACTGCTCGTAATGATATCGTAACGATGCCTTGTTCGCGGCCGTACTTAATAGCATTATCGAGAACGATAGTAATAAGTTGTCTTAGGCTATATTGTTCGCCCATAACCTGTGTTGGTCGAAGATCTTGTTTGAGCTGAATATGTTTGCCCTGAGCGGCTAGACTGAGCTGTTTGGCTACATCTCGCACAATTTCGTCCAAGTCGAGCAATACCGGCTCGGTGGTTGCTTTATTTTGGTAGCGGGCAATATCAAGCAGGTGACCAGTAAGCTGCTCTAATCGTTCAATATCGCGCAAATTTCCCCGCAAGGTATGTTGTATTTTGGTTGGCAGTCCCTTCTCCATAAGCGCAACTTCAGTATCCGCTTGCATTGCGGCTAGTGGTGTACGTAACTCGTGGCTGGCTTCGGTAACAAAACGTGCTTGCGCTTGGTGGGCATGTTCAATCGGCTTCAAGGTACGACGAGCAAAGAAGTAACCAACGATGCTAGAGCCAGCGATAACAGCGGCGTTAAACCATACCAGCTCGCCAAGCAAGTGCCGACCGTGTTGTTGTATATCTGAGTGTGGAGGCGGAATATTATCCTTGTCGTGGTCATTATCAGCAAAACGGTTATATTGGTGATTGAGTGCTTCGCCAAGCTCTTCTGTTGAAAGATGATACACAACAACACTAAAGAGTACGCATAAGCAGGTTACTAAAAGTAGATACCATAACGTAAGCTTGGCCGTTGCAGACCAAAACATTACTTGCTCGCCCCTAGTCGGTAGCCGAAACCACGTACTGTGTGAATAAGCGGCGGTTTATCAGGAAAGGCTGCATCTATCTTGCGGCGTAGGTAGCCCATATACACCTCAACCGTGTTAGGAACGATAATAGTGTCATCATCCCACACATGGTTAATGATTTTGGCCTTGCTAAGTACTTGCCCCTGGTTATACAACAAGTATGACAATAGCTTTAGCTCCTTTGCTGATAGCGTAAGTGATCTACCGCTGCGGGTTACAGAAAAGGTAACCGGATCATATGCAAGGTCATCAGCCACGAGTGTCGTACCAAGTGCATGGCGTGGGCGACGTAGTAACGCCTGAACTCGTGCAATTAGCTCCCTCATGGCAAATGGTTTCTGTAAGTAGTCGTCAGCACCAGCTTGTAAGCCATTTACACGGTCATCTACCTCACCAAGTGCTGTGAGTATAAGAATTGGTGTACTGGCACCCTGCTGCCGCACTTGTTGACAGACGGCAATGCCATCCATGCTGCCAGGCAACATACGGTCAAGGATCACTAGGTCATAGTCAGGATCAACAGCCGCTGCCAAGCCGCTGTCCGCATCATCAACAATATCTACCACATGATGTTGCAGCTCTAGTGCTCGCTTAATTGCTGCTGCGATACGAACTTCGTCCTCAATAACTAATATGCGCATAATACTTATTGTATGCTAAATTCGGCATGTGATTTTACAGAAAGCGTCCTACGACATCCTTAGATGCTATCGAACAGATCTTTCGGGAGCTTAATGGCAGAATTTTTCGAGGTATATAAGTGTGTGCTTATTGCAAGCAAATACAACAACTGCACCTAGCCCTAGTAGGCCTAGACCTCAACAATCCAATCACTCTTACCAAGGGTTCGCAAACGTCCATGGACATACTCCCTATCGCTCGATTTTACTGGACTAAAATGGCCTAGCTCTAAATAACGAAGAATGTCTGATGCGGCATGCCCTCTTTTAAGAGCGGCTATCGCAAAGCATTCCGCATCCTCTAACCCTGCGTGATATGTTGTATCGTAGGTAAAAACCATTGGAGGAATATCTTGAGCGGGCTGGCCTTCAAGCTTGATGATTCGATTGACCGCCCTAGCCGCTAACTTCTGTATTTCGACCGAATCACTCGGGTCACCGATATCCCTACCTAACCCCTCCTTCTGACAGGCGGCTCTCTGCAGCATTATGTTTAGCTCGCGGGCCCTGAACAGCTGTACTCGAGTAAACGTATGACCTAAATCACCACGAGCTAACACTGTAGCAAGATAATAAAATGCGCCTGCAGTTGACTTATAACCGCTCATAGCCTCCCCGATAAGCACTCCATATCCTTCTTCAAAGTTTGGATACTCCGCCTGCTCGGCTATCCCGTATCTTTCCCCATTATTTCCTCGTAAAGCATGAACATACATTTCATGTGGCACCAGGTTTACCGTCTCCATCAAGCTAAATGGACGAGATTTTCCAGCAGAAAAAATTTTGTGATCATGTGACCAGGTACGATATCCACCAGCATCGGACTCTAAAATCGCCGCCCAATCGACCCAAGATTCGTGATCATCTTTGGCGAGTCGTTCTAAGTCGCGTTTATATATCTTGAGAATGTCATCGGGCAAAAAGGCTTGAGGTCGCTCTGGGTTTCGTCGAATAGCCACCCAGTCGGATTCTATTGCCTCAATTACGGAGCCATGCGCGTCCATGAATGCCTCACGCATAGCACCATGCATGTCATGGCGGGCTGCCACGGCTAAACGATCTTCAGCCTGTTTGTTCGGGGCAAATTGGCGCTCGACAAGTCCTTCAACCTCTTCTAAAAAATCGAAAAATTCAGTTCGTTCTTCGGTAAGCGCCCCGTCATTCGGCCCAATGCTAGCATGCAACTCACTCACCACCCGCATCAGACTCGTCGCCGTCGGGCGCGGATATATTTCTGCTGATAAGGCGTTGAAGCGCTCAACGATCTCTCTCTGCGTACTATTATCTTCGTTGTGGGCAGCTGTAACCGCCATTGCTCCGAGACTAACCAGCTCGGCCTTTCGTATTTCACTAGTTGCAGCAATTATTTCAGCATCTGTTGCGGCACCTTCCAGCCTCATCTGTCTCTGAAGCTCCCCGGCGACACAATCCGTTGCATACGAAGTAAGGCCAACGAAGCACAGCGCCTCGCCAGGTAGCGCACCATCATCTATGGGTCGAAGGGCAATAAATGGATCTACTACATTAAGTTCAGACATGCAAAAAAGTTATTTACCCACAATATCATACGCCGGTCAAACAACAAAACAAAATGCGGAGCTTTTCTTGTCTGTAATTTAAACAACTTTACGGCAGGCCAGCGACGATGAGGTCGAAACCTCATTCGGTTATTGGAATATATTGAACTATGGCTGACGACGCTGAGCATAGCTGAGTAGCTCTCGGCTGGCTTAAATCTGTCTCCAAACAGACTATGCCCTGCTACTCCCTAATAGCGTGGATAGCTTTACAGCTACATATTAATTCTGGCGTCATACCCACTGCTTAATGACAGCTCGTTCCGTTGATGTCAAACTGCCGCTACGAGTACTACGCAAAAAGTCCTAGCTTCCAGTGTGCCGAGGATGCGCATCCAATCATCGCCCAACCTCAATTCTCCGGCGGCACAACACCGCCATCACTCCATACATTGTTAACCCATTTATTCCCAACGCCGGCGCTATTGAAGTCGACTATGGGGCCATACTCCCCGCACTTTCCATTAGTCCCTCGGGCAAATATATTATTCTGATAAACGACATTGTCAGCATGTGGGTAAGGCTTGCTCAAGCCATCACCTCCATACGCACAGTAACCCATACCAATGCTGGCACCGATAAAATTATCGTCGATCAAGACGTGCGAGATGGTGGCAAAATCAGGAATGAGATCAATGTCGCTCGTGCAACCACCGACATTGTTACCTGGAGCATCACAAATCATAGTATTGTGATGCAGCAAGACATTACTGCCACCTTTGAGCGAAAATGCACTCAGGTGCCAGTTGGCGCCGCTCGGCATGTACTGGCCATGTAACCACGAGTCCTGCACCTTGCATGATACGGAGAACTCATCACAGTGCACGCTTGCTGCAGCACCATGGATGTTAGAACGCAAAATGTTCAGATTACCGTTGCTGACAGCAGGTAACTGTGGAGTTCCGCCATTTACTTCGGAATCCTGCAGGGTAAGTGCCCACTGTGAAGCTCCAGCGTAGTCAGTCCGCAACTCGATAGTGCCGTTGATCTTGCTATTCTTAACTATGACATTAGAGGCTTGGATGCTGAGATCACAATTAACCGTCTTGGAATCGATAACCATATTAGCAGTGGTTACCGTACATGGCCCTGTGTAAGTTGTGAGTACGGTCCCAGCTGGAATGCCTGTATTGGAAGCGTCTGGCCAGCTACTCTGTGGGGTGCTATTGCCACCGCCTGTTGCTGTTGCCGGCGTATTTGGGGATGGTGAACCGCCGCTCGTACCCGCAGACGCAGCAACGGGGATAGGCTTTGGTGTCGGCTGAGGGCCAGGATTCGCAGTTGAGGCTTTAGGCACTGTCCAACGTTGCGCGATTGTCTTATTGCAAGTATACATCCAAATAGGGTTACCTTTAGTAACGAGGGCCCATTTATCGTCGAGGCAGAGCCCAGGAGCGTGAGGGTTGGTGATAGATTCATCAGGGTTTACTTTCCATTGCTGGGCGGCGGTTCCATTGCAAGGCCAGAGCCAAACAGGGTTCATGGATTTTGTACCGGCATACTTTACATCTAGACAGTATTTGTCGGTAAGATGAATGGTGCCGTCTGGTCTGACGGTCCATTGCTGGGCGGCGGTTCCATTGCAATCGTAGAGCCAGATAATATTTCCGGTGCGAGCCGGCGGAAGCATGTTCCATTTATCGTCGAGACATTTGGTGGGCATAGTAGTAAGCTTAATTGGACCGGTAACCGATGAGGGTGAAGCGAATACAAACAAAAATGTCGATAAACCGATAGCAACAAATGTGACAATGGAGAGTGCGAGCCTAGTATTTCTAGCTGCTATCAGCCTAGAAACCCCTTTCTTCTTTTCAATTGGGGTAGCGATCACTTGTCTCTCACTTTGTGTCGGAGAGTTGGCTGCAAACATGTTCACGCACCTTTATGCTTATAATTCTTAAGTATAGCACTAGCCAGCGATAAATCAGTTCATAACCCCATAATACGGGCACGTGAGTAGTTACTGAGACCAGCCAGCTTCAGTTTTGCTAGAAGAACCCCGATCATCGAGTAAGGTGATGATGAGCCTACGAAAATCTCGTATTATTGTTGTTCCAGACACCAGGGAATGCGGAAGACCCGTGGCTCTTCAAGTTTACGGGGTTATGTTTTGAGGGTTAATTTGGGACGCCTTGATTTGTATACTATACAGTTTCATGATATAGTATACACTTTATGGCAGAAGTTACCTCACCAGACCCAGCTGCTGGAGTTATTAAAGCTTACCCTAATACTGAAACTATTGATCGCGCGATAGCAGTACTTGATGCTACTGAGCGGTCCGGTATTAGCCCCCTAACCGTCGGTGATATAGTAGTTCACTTCGGCCTACAAGAGCCGAGCAGGATGCGTCGTGTTAGCGAAGTCGTAAGGGAACATACGCCTGAAGTCCTGAAAAGACATAACCGCTTCTTAACATTGAGTGAAAAAATCGGCCGTATAGCTCTAAATCTGAATGAATTCGACCAACAGCCATCAGCCACCGAACGCTTTAAACAAGACGAAGCATTTTGGGGACTGATGGGCGTAGAGAACGCCTGGCAAGCACGAGCCTTCGAGCAAGAACATTTTACACATTCAAAACTCGATCTTCGAAGTAACAAAATCCCACCGGAGATAGATTGGCTAAGTGCAGCAGACCCCATCCTATTCGCACGCCTACGAGAGATGCAGCTTTTAGGGCGTAGTCTACAGTTCCACGAGCTCACTAGCACACCCCCTACCGTCTTAGATAGCGTGGAGAGCCTTGCCGAAACGCAAAAAAACTTCGTACATACATGGCACCCTCAGCTCATACGTGAAGGAATAGAACCGATAATAACCGAGGAGGAACATCAAAAACACGACCCCGAGAATGGTTATAGTAAAGAATTCGAAATTATAAACGCTTTTTGTCAAAGAGCCCTTTATATCAAAGTCGATGAAGATCTCGACCAGGCGGAACGAACAACGCTCGAGCAGGCTAATACTTTATTGACTAATGGTCTAGCCGGTGAATACGTGCTACAGCACACCTTGCACGATTACGCAGCACGTGAGTCTGAAAGCTTACGCAAAGCCCTGCCAATGATCATAGGCCTCGTGGCAGCCGCATGGGGTATACAGAAATATGCACCAAATCGGGTTATCGAGGCTCTTGCTAAAGTGGCTGGCAGCGGAGATGATATCGCTACTGAATTATTAAGCTTGCCTCAGCTTAAACTTTCCAGACTAGAACTAATAAAACGCATGGCATGGTTTATGCCCTTGGCGGCCGCTCTGATAGCAGCAGACGCGTCGGTTGATGAAGTCGACAGGTCGGTTGACCCGCATCTTGGTGGACTTATGTATGGCTCTACTACCGTGGGCCTTTCCGCTGCAAGCACGCTTGGATCACTAAGGGAGTATGAAAAACGTTACCAGCAACTCATCGCCGAGGGTAAAGTGGCTGCAGGCGACGAGTCAAAGCCTGGTAAAGTAGCGCGTGAGCACTATATATACAACAACCCTGCACGCAGAGGAATAGTCGCTGGGATTATCGGTGGTCCAGCTATTTGTGCAGCACTATGGCCATGGATTGAGTACAAGCCGTATATCTACGTACCGCTTGGAGCTATCGAACCCATAGGCGCAATGATCAGCATCAAGTACGATGAGCACCGTCTTGGTCGCCGACTCAAAAATTATACCCGTAAGCAAGCTGAGCGACTTCGAGAAAATCGTTAGCGCCTCCAATAATCAACCCACTATGTTTTGTGTCCAACACGATAATTATCGTAACAAAAATCGTACCTTTTGTTAGCTGTTGCCTAAAATGAAGCAGGTCGAAAGCTTCGGACGTTATTGAACGAAAAGCAAGATGGTGTATATCGAGCATCTGGAACCACAGAGCGAGCGCTAATCGCATGCCGTCGTCAAGTTGTTTCAACGTTTTGTTGTCGAACTCTCCAGTCTTCACGCAACGCCTGTTTATTGGCAAGCAATAGTACGTTCCGAGGCGCTTCAGCAAGGAGGAAATTTGAGGTAATAGCTGCCGTACCGTGCCAATACGACTTCGATTAAAAGCGTCTGCCTCTGTATCCGACATTTCAGCTTGGTGAGCCTAACGAGGAAACAGGTCGAAATCCTCTTCGATAAGTTGAAATATATTGAGCAAAGGCTGCTGTGCATACCGTGTCTCTACACAATATGCCCAGCATTCGGACATTGAGAGAGGACCTTTAGTGCAAATGGATACGACGAACCTGTGGAAGCGCATCAAAATCTTTATCACCAGTTAATAGCTGATGGTTGTATTGTATGCAGAGTGCGGCTATCCAGAAGTCATTATTCGACAATTGTTTACCTTTTGAACGGGCATATGTATAGAGCTCGGCATAGATGGGTATTGTGTCGTCGGTAATATGCAATAAGACCGTACATGAATCCGCCAAAAAGTCATCTAGGATTGGCCCATACTTTTCGCTCTTTTTGCCATGCATGAATCCCGCTCGTAATTCAGCGGCTACAACAATTGGCATCGCTACAAGTCCCGAGGAACTAACCAACTCATTAATATGCTCGTCGCCCCGAAGTAATAGTGAAAAAACGCTAGTATCGATAGCGAGCGATCTGCTATATGCCATAACTATCCCATTTATCTGGGGTTGCTGTGCGCTGTTCCTTGAGTGCCTCCTCAATGTTTGGCTCGAATGCCGCTATGCCAGAAAAGCGTTCTAACCCATTCGTCTTCCTAGACTCACTAGTGCCAGCCTCACGCCGCAAGATCTCCAGATTATAGGAGTTAAGGCTCATACCTCGTGCCTTAGCACGGGCGGTAAGACGTCTTTTTGTTGCTTCATCTACACCACGGATGGTAAGTTGTTCATTTGTGTTCATGCATTCATGATAATGCATGCATGCCTACATATCAATGTATTCATATAACTATAGGGTCAATAATTTGCCGCAGGATCAATCCCAGACTTTCAAGAACTTTGAGAATATACTAAAAAAGACGCCCTGATGAGAAGTGTCTTCACCGTAATTTCAAATGGTGACCTAATAACGCTCAAATCGAAACCCTCTTCAGTGAGTTGAAATATATTGAGTCATGGCCGGAAGAGTTAGGCGTATTGCTAAAATGGTCGGCTATACGCCATCTCAAGCTAATAGAGCGCTTTTGGCAGCCAAACTAACGCCTGGAGACCTGCCGACCTGTGCACTCCATTTGCCCTTCGTTTTATAATAGACACGGTGTATGCAAACAGCATATGCGGCAATCCAAGTAATTTCACTACAAAGGAGGCCCCTTATGACAATGCAATACTCTATTTCGACTGAGGATGCGGCGTTCCGCAAGCGCATCCCGGTGTTGGACACCACCATGGCGTATGTGGACGTGGGCGAAGGTGATCCGATCGTCTTCTTGCATGGCAACCCAACACCATCATACTTATGGCGGAAGATCATCCCTCATGCCCTGCCGCTCGGTCGCTGCCTGGCGCCAGATTATGTCGGCATGGGTAACTCTGGATCGGCGCCAAGTGGTACGTACCGCTTCGTTGACCATCAAAAATATCTTGACGCCTGGTTTGATGCGTTAGGCTTAACCAAGAACATAATCTTAGTCCTTCATGACTGGGGCTCAGCGCTTGGTTTTTATTGGGCGCAGCGGCATCCGGAAAGTGTCAAGGCCTTTGTCTATATGGAGGGCATTGTGCGTCCATTTCTGTCATGGGATGAATGGCCTGAGAAAACGCGTGATTTCTTCCAGGCGCAGCGCACGCCGGCAGGCGAAGAGCTCATCTTAGATAAAAACTTGTTTATCGAGTACTTGCTACCGCTGCGTGGTATCTCGGAAGAGACAATTGAGGTGTACCGACGCTACTTTCGTGCTCCCGGCCCGTCGCGTATGCCAATGCTCACATGGACACAAGAGCTTCCGATTGAGGGTAGCCCAACCGATGTGACCAAGATTGTTGAATCATATGCGGACTGGATGGCCTCGAACACCATCCCTAAACTATTTGTCAATGCAGAGCCAGCAGGCTTTCTCATAGGCGCCCAACGGGAATATTGTCGAACCTGGAAAAACCAGCAGGAAGTCACAGTTGATGGCGCCCACTTTTTACAAGAAGATTCACCAGAAGCTGTGGGCAAGGCCATCGCGCAATTTATATCGAGCGTGCCATTTATAAAACAAAGCTAAGGTACTCCAATGAGATGCTACGATTGCTGTCGTTCGCATTTGGCACTTTTACGCTCGACTCCATGGGAACATCCCGCCTCGCGATAATCGACGCAGCACAACAAGCGGCACAAGCTTCGCTTCGTTTTCTCTTAAGGAGTGCTCTCCTCTGTTGCAACTTCGATAAATACAAACATCCAGAATGGTGAACCTAAGGGTGACTAGGGTCGAAACCCTTCGGTGATTGGAATATATTGAACAACGGCTAAAACCATTAGGAGCACTGGTATACGAAGGTTTACGTAGGTATACGTTTTTACTATACTGGTTTGAGGAGGAGTATCTATGTCAATAACCCAAGCTATCAAGCTAGATGATGAAACGAATAGCCGTTTAAAAGCGCTTGCCCAACAACGTAATAGATCGGCACATTGGTTGGTTCGTGATGCGCTTCAACGCTACCTTGTCGAGGAAGAGCGCTATGAGCGTGAAAAGGCAGAAGACTTAGCTGAATATGAAGACTACCTACTGACTGGCAAAGCCATAGATAGCGAGACAGTAGCATCTTGGCTTAGTGAACTTGCAAACGGCAAGAAGACAGCATGGCAAAAGCAAAAGTAGTTTGGCGCGAACGCGCACTTGAGGATATTGATCGACTTTACAATTTCCTGTTCACTAAGAACAAGGAAGTAGCCGCAAAAGCAGCACAGGTACTCTTACGAGGCAGCTCGTTACTCGAAGAGTCGCCACGACTAGGGCGTCCGATGGCTGACAGTACTCAAAGGCGTGAATTATTTATTCCGTTTGGGTCTGGTTTTTATATACTACGTTACTTTCTAACAGGTGACGCTGTTGTTATTGTTCGTGTCTGGCATGGACGTGAGGAGAGAAAGGAAATCAGGTCTACGTGACTCATTCTCAAAATACGGTTTCGAAGAAATATTCTTGGTATGAAATGGTGATCCCACTGGATAAAGGTGGAATTCGGCCTATCTGCCCCGTTTAACCTTATATCAGCGAATAAAAACAATGGGTTTGTGAATAGAGTGAGGGCTATTAATTTTATCAGCATGCTGATAAAATATGAATATAAGCCTTGTTCACTATCAAATAAGCTATCAGATTCACCATACCGACCATACCTTGGGCCTACTATTTGCCGATGCCTTACGACCGCTTGGCATCACGGCAGCTCAGGTCGGGGTATTGCTACACCTAGACCGTTTTCCGGGAGTAGCCATGCCGCACTTAGTGACAGCTGTAGCCGTTACACCACAAACTATGCATCGCATCATTATCAGTTTGGAGAAACACGACTGGATAGAGCGTCGAAGAAGAGCCGATAACAAAAAAACTTACTACATCTCGCTTACTTCAACGGGGAAAATCATGCTTCAGCGAGCAGAGGCAGTTCTTAAGTCCAGCCAGGATGAGCTCAAGCAGCATTTTACCTCGAAAGAGCTAAAAACTCTGCACGATTTACTACAGAGATTTGAAGCTACAATCAAAGGGAACATGAAATGAAACGAAGAGGAATTTGCTACGACGTGGGACGCGAGCTCTTGGGTCAAGACTGGCGACCGGATTTTGATCCGAGACTCGTGCATCGCGAGCTCGAAATTATTAAGAATGACCTTTGCTGCAATACCGTCAGGTTATGTGGCAAGGATATCGATCGCCTGATGCTGGCGGCTCGCGACGCGCTACATCAAGGATTGGAGGTGTGGATATCACCAGAATTGTATGATCACAATCCTCAGGAAACGCTCGATCATTTGCTTGCGGCAGCAACCGAAGCCGAGCAGCTTCGTGGGCAATGGCCAGAGAAAGTCATTCTCACTATTGGCTCGGAACTCACCATATTCATGAAAGGTATTTTAGCCGGCGATACGGTCTTGAAGCGCCTTATGAATCCGATAAATATGTTGAAGCTAAAATATTCAGGTGGCCATAATAAGCCGCTCAACGCCTACCTTGCACAAGCGGCTCGTGAGGTACGCAAAGTATTCCATGGGGCCATAACCTATGCTTCTATTCCCGCCGAGAAAGTCGATTGGGGTCTTTTTGATATCGTTTGTGTCGATTATTATCGCGGCAAACAAAACCGTAATGATTACGGTGAGAGGCTCAAGCGATACTTTACTTACGGTAAACCGGTAGTTATTACTGAGTTCGGCTGCTGCACGTATAAAGGCGCTGAAGACAAGGGCGGCCGTGCCTTTATGATCTTCGATCGCAATGATCCGAACCGGCTCAAGCCCGGTTATGTGCGGGATGAAACTTTGCAAGCTCGCGAAGATGTCGATATGTTAGCAGCTCTTGAGGCAGCAGGCGTCGATGGTGCCTTCGTCTTCACCTTCACTATGCCAATTATGAAACATAGTAATGACCCGCTGCGTGACCTTGACAAGGCAAGCTATAGCTTGGTCAAAAGCTATGCCGATGACACACGTGGCACGGCATATTCTGACATTGCATGGGAACCAAAAGAAGCATTCCGGGCGGTGGCAAAGGCATATAAAGAAATGATGGATGCGAAAGTTGGCACTACAGGGGGGTATCGAACTCGAAACAACAGCTACGATGACAAAGGAGAAAAGCTTCAAAAATAAAATCTAGATTTTATTTCTATAACTAATTACTTGGTGAGCCTAACGACTACTCAGGTCGAAACCTTCTTCGGTGAGATGGAGTATATTGAGCCGCAACTAAGAGCATTAGCGCGCTAGAAGCTAAGCCTTCAGTGGGTTATGTAAGCGAAGTCCGTCTATATGATCAAAATCTTCAATATTAGCCGTCCAAAGCTCACAGTCATGTTCAAGTGCTGTTGCAGCTATAATAGCGTCGCCAAGGCTCATTTTTTTCACCTGGCGAAGTTTTGTGGCTCGCTCCACTATGTCGTCGGTTAGTGACAAGTTGTACGACTCACCAAAGAGCATTTCAAGCAGAAACAATTCGTTGGCATGGATACGCTGCAATCCTAGACTTTCGATCTTTGTAATACTGGCATGGGCAATATCTCTATTGCTAACTATTTTTCGGTCAAGTGTCCCGTTTGCTAGGTAAATAAAAACATTCGAGTCAAGGATAGTCATGATTCTGCCCCTACTCTCTACCGGGCAATGAACGATCCTTGCGAATCTTGCGCTGCCAAGCTACAGGATCTTCAATATCGCTATAAGCACCAATTTCCTGTAATTGGCGAATAGCCTCCTGTATCCTTCCGCGATCTTGCTTTGGCTCAGGTATCGGCAGTGCGATAACAGTTTTTTGGCCAGACTTAAGCTGGGCGTCCTCGACGTACTTTTTGGGTACGCGCAATGCGTATGAATTCCCTGTTTTGATGACAGTTGCTGTGTACGTATTCATATATACAATTGTATATACATATACTTGCATTGTCAATACGCTTTTGGTTATTAATAAAATGGTGGAACTCTTTTGATCTGACGATAATTGTGGTGACCAAGCTGTACTTGGAAACAATTGGAAACAATTTTGGGAAAGCATAGAGCATATGAACGATAAGCTTGAGGCTAGATATTGAGAGGTAATAGGGAGAGCTCATGTTTTAAGGGGAGGGAGCATGTCCCCTCTCTGCAACCATTCAACTCTGGCTATGAATACGATATACTCTGGCTATGAAGTTACAAACCAACGAAACGACACTAGTCATTACGAACAAGGCGATGGGTAGCCAAATATGGGGTATTATCCTTATTATTGCAGGGCTTGCAATAGGTATAGTTCTTGGAATGTCAACAGAAAACCGCACCTACGGTATTATTGCAGGGCTTGCTCTTATGACGTTCGGTTCGCTTGCTCTCTTTTTAACCAAAGGTAGTAAGATTACCATAGATAGATCAACGGGTAGTATTACTGTCTGGCAAAAACGTCTGCTTGGTGCCGCAAGAGTTGATACTCTTCCCACAGCTACAATCACAAGCGTTGTACTGAGCGTAGGTTATGACAATAACACAGGTAGTTCAGATAACGATTTCAGGTCTGATTCCACAAGCCGTCGCAGTAAACTTTATCTTGCGAAACAGGACGGGGGACGAATTGAACTTGGAACAGGCGTCTCAGGAAGCCTTATTATTAACGGTATGGCTGCCAGTGGCTTATTGCAGGATGCGCCACTCTCTAAAGAGGCCAAGCAAATCGCTGATTTCTTGGAACTTCCTATTTCAATGCAGGACTTTACGGCAGCAGCCAGCCTGAGCCAACTCAAAGATGCATTCAAAGGCCAGCAAGCAACTCCTACCCAATTTCAACCCCCAGTTAATAATGGGTCTGCCGTATCCGATAGAAATCCGGTCACAGTAGTATCTCCGATTGCCTCAACGCAGTCACAACCGCCTACAACGAACCAGACCCAGATATAGAAAAGAGACCCGATCAGGATACTCTCAGTCTCAAGCCACCGTCTCCGCCGGTAGCTTGAGTTGGATTGCCTCAAAGTCAATGGCTGCCTCACAGCGGTAGTTAGTGGATACTAGAAAACACCTTATCAATAACCTCAGCTCGACATAAGCAGCCGCTAGGCTGCCAGTAACAACGGCTGCGCAAGCAGCTGTTGTTCTGTCTTGGTGAAGCTGAGGCTCAGCTTCTTTGGTTGTAGCTGGTAAGAAATGAGACCACTGACGAGGTTAATACCGAAGTTTGTGGGGCTGCGATGTCTGGTGTGCTCAATCTGTTGTATATTCTTGAGTTGGTCAATGATGCCTCGTCCTCTGAGCATGACCTTGTCCATGAGTGGAAGGAGCTTGTTCTTCATGTTCCGCCGAATGTCCGTGATGAGCTGGGTGCCTTGACCCCACAGTGCGGCAAACAGATCCTTGGAGATGTAGCCTCGGTCACCAAAGAGTTTACCCTGTCATTCGCTTGGCAAGCTTTGTCACTGTCTCAATGTTGTTATCTGGAGTATTCCCAGGAGTGATGAAGAAAGACACCAGTTCACCATGCTCATTCACGATGAGGTGTAGCTTGAACCCGTAGAACCAGCCCATGCTGCTTTTGCCACGGGCAGCCAATCCTTGAAAGACTTTGTTCCGTCGTATGCGCCGGTTGTGGCACACAACGAGCTTGGTGGAATCGATGTAGTTAGCTGCTCGTCGGATGAGCCAATAAGCTCGTCAGCAAAGCGAGCATTGGTACATTGACTTCACTCATGAGTTCTAGAAAACGAGTGTAGCTGAGCAGAAGAGGAAAGTCAGTGGAAAGAGAAACACGGACGTAGTCCGTGTAGTAGTGCTTGAAGTTCCGGTGATGGCTCTGGTGGAAGTGAACGATGATGGTGAGGATTTCACTGAGCGACAGCCGACACGGCTTGTTCCGCTGCGCCCAACCAGAGGTAATCCGTTGTTTTCGCCAAGCAGGCTCAAAGTCCTTGCAGAATTCGTCAATGAGGTAAAATAAAGCTACCAGCTCCATATTAGTGTCTCCTTTGTTTTTGGTTTTTGTTGATCCAAAAACAGAATAACAGGACTTACGCCCTGTTAACTAGACAAAACAGAGGAGACACTTATGTCGAGTTGAGGTTAGCTTATGCAAATATGGAGTTCAACTCCAATATTACATGTTCCCGTTCTACCGGTGGCCTGTTGATTCGACCGCTGGCGAGACAATCAAAAATATACCGCAATTCTTTTCTTTAAGAAAGTCATGCGAAGGAAGAATTTACTCAGGAGCTATTTGCATGTTTTCAGTTTCACAGATACACAGAGCGCATCGATCAGACCGTACTCACCGGGAATCGAACCCTTTCACAGGGGAGAGTCTTCTACCAAAAACATCTTCAGCTTTCGCATGGAGATGTTTGACCTCAGGTAAAGGTTTCGAAAAAATATAAAAATCAAGTATGGTGACCCCTATCCGAGAACTATCGAATCTAACAGATGTAGACTTAGGGTCAAGCTAACGGTTCTTCAGCAATTCGTCGGTCGTAATATTAATGTCTTTGCAAATTTGCCGAAGCAATAGAGGCGACAAGTCGCGAGAGCCGTGAACTGGTACGGTTGTTGCCCCACCATCGGCATGCCTGAACTGTTGATGTGATCCTTTTTGTCTTGCCAGAGTAAAGCCTAGATGCTGTAAGATAGCGATCATTTCTTTTGGCTTCATTACTGGTAAATTGCCACCCACAAATACAACCTAAACAGTGATTAACTGTGTACCAACAAAATGAGATTCAGGTGTCTTTTGAGCCCCTTCTTCAAGAACTAAGCTAATAACTTCTTGAAGGTTCTTTTGCAATTCTTCAAATGTCTCAGCTTGAGTATGAGCCCCGGGCAAGTCTGGGACGTAGGCAACGTAAAAGCCAGTAGCGGTATCCTGCTCGATGATTGCGGTGTATGCTTGCGTCGTTTTCATAAGCCTATTATAGCATTTCGAGGCTAATTCAAGTAAACCTAAAGTAGCTGGCTTGGCCAGTTCAACCCAAGGAGATTCGAACAATCACTTTACAGATACAATAAGCTGTATCATGCCCGCAAAGATCAGAGAGCCTAAACAAAAAAGCACCTACAGTGCTTTTTTACCCCTTGAATTCGAGAGTTAGTAGTCTGGTGAACCTGCGGGGACCTTCCGCAAAACATTTTTGGGATGGCATTGAGAGGTTTGGCGAACATCTTGAGCAATTAGCTATCGATTAAGATGCTTTCGGCCCTATCTATCACCATGCCAAAGCGGGCGCACCGGAGCAGACCTATCAAGCATTGGCGTAGTTGCGGGATCGGTGTCCCGAACACGTCGCAACGCTCCGGCGACAATGTCTTCAGCGCTCACTTGCGTCAAGGCCTCAGCGTATGTGTTTGGATAAAAGTCCTCGCCGCTCGTGGTATGGTAAACTCCGCGTACTGCCTGAAGCATCTCAAGGGTGTCAGCTTCTGTGAGCCATGATTTCTGGTAGGCGTTTTGGTCAAGATCAGTGACGCCCTGTGCCTCTGGCAAATTGCGTTGCTTGCGCAGCTGAACAGCACCATACAGCACTGACAAGAAGTTAACATTGACGGCTGGAATTATATCTCGGTGCTCTTCGGTCCACGCCATAAAGTTGTCGTACTTGCCAACATCGAGCGGATGCCCAAAGATGAAGTTAGGGATAATAGGCATGCCTAGGTCGCGAGCCTTTTCCATAACCGTTTGCAGGTGTTTAAGGTGGTATGGCTTGACCATTGCCTGGAAGGTTGCCGGATTTACGCTTTCTACACCAATCTCTGTGTATTGAACGCCTAGCTCTTTAAAGGCTTCGATATCTCCATCTTGCTTGCGCCCATCGCCTGCGGCAACATTCGCGGTCGTCTGGACAATAAAGCCCTTGAAGTCAGGATTATACTTACGTATCTCGTCGCGAATCACGCCGATCATCTGCCAGTTCGGGGCCTGCCCAAAAGTCTTGTCATCAAGGTAGACAAGCTCAAATCCGAGTGGCTTAAATGATTCTACCTGCTCCCAAATTTGATCCTCTGGTGGTGTTTTAATTTGGCGAGGCACCATACAAAATTCACAAGCAAAAAGGCAGCCGCTGCCTAAAGTCAGGCGTGGGATGACCTCTTGACCTTCAAAAAGCTTATTGTCTGGAGTGGCGCTTGGATCAAGGCCGGGCAAATGCTCGGGTAATTCCGCCGGACTACCTAGAAATGTTACATTTGGGTATTGTGTAAAATCTTTCGGATTGACATGCCCGCCCATAATGATGCGTTTATGGGGCAGCCGTTCCACAAGTCCCCGAGTATGGGAGGCATTGGATTCAATCGTAGAAAATAATAATGTACCTGGCGTATCTGCAAGTTCTTGCGCCGATGTCTCGACGTCCGTAACCACGTGAACCTGTTGGCCGTAGCGATTGCCAGCCATTCCGGAAATCACAGGAATCCATAGCGGCAGCTCCATGTAGTGCTCGGGCTTCCGATAGCCCGGCATGTTCTCATAAACTTTCGCATAGTAGTCGTCAACCCATTTTGCATCTGCATCACCACTCATCATTAAGGAGTCGCTTACCTGTACAAAAGTTAGGTTCGTCTCTTGCGGCACACTCGAAATATTGCCCAGAAATTCTGTCATCTTACCCTCTTGTTTTAGCTAACTTCTAGTTCTTAGTATTCTTTTCCACAGATCAAGGCACTCGGGGAGCACTTCAATCAGCTGCTTCATAACCATCTCAGCACCTTCCTCGAAGTGGTCAAGGTCACCATAGGCCAGCGATTTAGCCTCACTAACAACGTCAGAAACACCACGAATTATGAATAGGGGTACGTCGTTTTTTTTGGCAGTCCAAGCAATTGCTCCAGATTCCCAGTCCGCAGCTGCTGCGCCATACTTGCTTCGTAGCGCCTTTACGTCACCCGGAACTATGTCGCGATCACCAGAAATAAGGACACCATGCTGCATGCTTCCTATACTTTGAGCCCATGAAGTATCAAATACTGTTGTATACGCATTAATAGCTTCTTCAGGATCGCCCATTTGCTCTACGATGTCATATACAACAGTTTTGTCGGCCAACAATAAATCACCCCTTTGCATCGATGAATGAAAGCTGCCACACGTACCTATGTTCACAATCAGCTTCGGCCGGAAGGTATCAATAGCATATTGAGCACTTGCAGCGGCCGCTATCTTCCCCCAGCCTCCATGAAAAAATAGCAATTCGCGACGCCCTATCTGTGCCATAAATTGTTCACCAAATGGTGTCTTTGATTCTTCGGTTGCTGTGACAATTTTTTTGACTATCTGCCATTCAAAATCTGACGATATTAAGATGACTACTGGCTCTGTATTTACGGTCATGGCCGCATGATACCATAAGTTACCCAATGAGTACCTGGAAGTCTGTAATAAAGCGAAGGACTATGGTGCACATACAACCATGCAAGCAGAAAAGCGACTGCACAAAATGTGATGTCGTCTCATTATAGTTATAGTTGCTAACGGTTGTCGACATGTTCCCTGACCAACATCAATCGTCGTAGATCAATGAAGACACTTAAGCTACACCAAGCTTAAACTTGGCTCGGATTACTCTTTTTTTGTTTACCACTTCGATGAGGTAGGCGGCAGAGGTAATACGCTTACTTCCCGCGTCAAGGCTCATGCCCGTTCTTTGGGTAACATGCGCTTTATGATTGTCACCGATGAATTCCGGATATTGATACTCGACATCAATAGTATTGAGCAGTACGCTCAAATCGTTATGCAAACTGCGTTCCTCAGAACTATTAACCATGTGCGCCGTGACTTTCTTTGGCCCTAGCTCTATTGTTTCGCCAAAGGCTAAATGAATCGGAACGGTTGAGGCAAAAAACGGTCGAACCTGGGTGGCTAATTCTTCAGGGGATAGCTCAGATAAAAAGCGGCTCATTAGGGTTAGGTGGGATGGCGGCTCGTCATAGATCTTGTCTGCTTCCAGGGGCACAATTTCAAGTGTAAAAAGATATAAGTGACTCACTCTTCAACTATAGCAAAACAGGATACGACGTTAATCATATCCTGTTTGTTGTATGTATTACAATGGTGATCCCAAGGGGAATCGAACCCCTGTTGCCGGGATGAAAACCCGGTGTCCTAACCGCTAGACGATGGGACCACATATGTGGTAAAACAACTTTTGTAGTTTAACATAACAGAGGTGAAAAGAAAATCCCTCGTATTACACAAGGGAGTTTCGAGATGTAGAGCGGTCAGTCATTGCTCATTAAAAGTTACTTTAGCATACTCTATCGAATTTGACCATCAGTTATCCACAGAAGCTACAAAATTATTGAAGTAGGTCTGCGCGGGCACGGCGATCTGCAAGGAATCTATGCCCGAAAAAGCCCAAGATAGTCATGACGCCGAACAACCCAACCGCCGATCCAGGACCCGTATTGATTAATGGAGTAGAGTTAGAACTTGTGATCGTAGCGGGAGGTGTGCAATGCATATCTCCTATAGGAATGCTCGGCTGACAATAGCCACAAGTTGGTGAGTTAGAAGCTTCGGTTGTATGCCCTGGAACTGTACAAAGCGGTGCTTTTGCAGCAGTTACAGAGGCCTGACATGTCGCGCTCTGTATCCCTTGAACGGTGGTAAAATTCACGCTAGCCTTCACCACATGTTGCAGCTCGTCGGTGAAGCTGTATTCCTTATATACATTGCCTTGCGTATCTTTGGCTGCTTCGCCGTTAGTTATAGTCTTGCCATCTAATATGAAGTCAACATCCTGCACTCTTGTCATACCCGTAGTGTCCGTCTTGGCCATAACCGTGAACCGAAAGCTCTTCCTTTGCTCATCAATAGTCGTAGCTAACAAATTTGTACATACATAGAATGCGGGAACAAAGCTAATATGCTTCCTGCAGTCTGCCACTTGTAGCGCTTGTATTTCGTGACCGCCCGGAACGGCAGCATACACTGTAACAGCTACATTCGCATCCCTAGTAAAACTATGCTCAACGAGGTCAGTCGCATCTGTTTTCGTTACGGTACTATTATCATCACCAAAGTGATAGATAACGCGACTAATGACGGCGTCACCCGTAACCAGAGCACTAGTCGTAAAGTTATAGGTATTCGGCTTATGCGTGACGTCAGGTTGATTACTATTCAGTAGCTTACATGAAACGCTATTCTTAACCTTTGTTCCACCCACGACATTACCGGAGGATTTCATTACCACAAATTGTGCTTGGCCTCTCGTGTCAAAATAGATGATTGCTGGCATCTCACTTCCTTGCATAATATCTTGAATCTTATTCGCCCAATAGGTCGTCGTGTCGTTGGGTATAGTGTATTTAGAGGAATAGCTCTTTCGATCTCGGCCAAGGCTAAATGCATTTGTAAGTATAATCTGATTAGCGACGGTAACTACGCCGTCCTTGTGAGCAATGCCATCTACTGCGTGGGCGGCAAAGTCGTCGTACTCACTAGGAGACATGTGAAAATCTGGATTAAAATTTTTAGCGATCACTTGAAGGTCGGACGGCTGATTCTGCTGCAAATCCTTAACATATTCGACCGCATCGGCAGCGCCACACCCACCATTGAGATCTTTATTATCTAAAGAGTTGGAGTTGCAATCGCGCCGAGTCGATGCCACACTGCGCGCATGTGTGGCCAACCCCGCCCCTACGGAACAACAAAGTGCTACGGAAAACAGCCCAATGCCGATTGCATGTTTCTTATTGGGAAACGTAAGGTTCCGAAAAAACAGCCCGACTAAAGACGCTGAGGAAACCCATTCCCGTATAGCTCTTTTCAAGTTAGTGTTCATGTCGATAGTCTTTTGTTCCCTGACGCTATTTTTGCCATAGTAACAATATCATGCTACAGGAGCAAGCTAACTACATAAAAATTAAAAACACCTGCTCTCAAAGGCAGGTGTTAAAAAATGCGAGCTTGCTTAGTCTTCTTTTTCGTCTGTGTCGTCTGTGAGACTCTCATCCACTCTACGCTGTGCTTCTGCAATTGCTCCGCCTTCATTAAAGTAGGTCTGTCGTACTACACTGTTAACTACCATTCCACCAACTAATAGATTCGAAAGATTCGTTGATAGTTGTGAACCACGCTCAGTCCGTAAAAGCATCTGGAACAATATCTGATTGACTTGTGCCTGCTTCGCCATGAACTCTGCAGGATCGAATGCAGCTGGCATCTCCGTTGTGTCAGAAATCGATTGCTCAAATCTACTCATATCGGTTGTACCAGGAACAGTTTCTATAATTGGTGTGAAAGCCGCCTCAAAAAGATCCATATTAGTAGTGTCAGCTTCGGGAAAGGACTGCATGATTTCTAGGGGTGGGGTAAGCTCTGCTACTACTGGCGATTGGTGAAATTCTGAATTCATGGCTCTATATTAGCACGTCTGATGAATAATGTCAATCTATTTTTGCTTTGGGCTCATTACACTAAAACGGAACAACCAGTAAACTTGTAGTTGTAACGCTAACAAGTAAGAAAGGTTGTTCCTAATGTCTAAATTACCAAAGTTCTCCAGTAATAAGAAGTACTGGATGCACCTTAA